>Ga0209468_1000002_pt1 | contig 237276 bp, 225 predicted proteins | sample GraSoiAngelo_102_FD_185871 | JGI IMG/M metagenome (GOLD analysis project Ga0209468, IMG submission 185871) | Grasslands soil microbial communities from the Angelo Coastal Reserve, California, USA - 14_0903_02_40cm (SPAdes) (version 2) | ecosystem: Environmental > Terrestrial > Soil >...
GGCGCGACTCCGCGAATCCCGACGCGCACAATGTCCTCGGCATCATTGAGATGTCCGAACAGAAGCCCGTTCTCGCGCTCGACGAATTTCAGAAAGCCGCGCAGATCGACCCGCGCAATGCGCGCATCCATAACAACATCGGCAACGCCGCGCGCGCGTTAGGCCGCGGCGACGACGCGGAGCGCGCGTATCAGCGCGCGATCGAGCTCGCGCCGAATTATCCCGATCCTTTCAATGGACTCGGCGTGCTGAACGTCGATCGCGATCGATATCGTGAAGCGGTCATCAACTTCGACCGCGCGCTGCAGCTCTCGCCGAACTATCATGAGGCGCGCTTCGGCCGTATCGTCGCATTGCAGGGCACGGGCAATCTCGATGCCGCGGCGGCCGATTGCCGGCAGTTCATCGCGAAAACGGGCAACGATCCCGCGTTTTCACGCCAACGCGAAGTCGCTCGTGCGCTGCTCGCGCAGGTGCACAAAAATCCGTCGAATTGAACGCCGTCGTCCAGAAAACCGAATGACGTAAATGCCCGTAAAATCGAGACAAAACAGAGATTGTGCGGCAACGCGGATTGCCCGTATGATTGCCGCAAAGTTTTCGGATAAATCGGTGATGAGTTTTACAAATCAAGGATGGTGACGCATGAATAGTCGCTCCCTCAAGTGGTTTGCCCTGGCACTGGCCATGGCGCTTTTCCTACCCACGTTGGCGTTCGGACAATCGCAGTCGGCGTTGTCCGGTACGGTTGCGGACGCATCGGGTAGTCCGGTTCCCGGCGTGACGGTCACGGCCACGAATCCCGAAACGGGATTGGTGCGCACGACCGTGACCGCGGCCGATGGAACGTATCGTTTTCCCTCGCTTCCTCCCGGCACGTACAAAGTGATCGCGGAGCTTTCCGGATTCGCGACCGTGACGACGGAGAATGTGGTTCTCAACGTCGCGTCCGAGCGTGAGCTCAACGTCGCGCTCAAGCAGGCCTCGGTGACGGAAGCGATCACCGTCACGGCCGAAGCGCCGCTCGTCGCGACCGATCCCGCGGTGGGAACGGTGGTCAGCCAGAACGAGCTCGAGAACCTGCCGCTCAACGGCCGCCAGTTCGCGAACCTCGCGTCTCTCGCGCCGGGCACGCAGCTCTCCGTCAACGCCGACCCGACTAAGCCGGGCCAGCTGACCGTCGCGCTCAACGGCGGCAGCGGACGAAACGTCAACTACCTGATCGACGGCGGCGACAACACCGACGACACGATCGGCGGCGCGCTGCAGAACTTCAACCTCGAAGCGGTGCAGGAGTTCAAGATCCAGACGATGTCGTACAAGGCCGAATTCGGCCGTTCGTCGGGCGGCGTGCTGAGCGTCGTCACCAAGAGCGGCACCAACGACTTCGACGGCAGCGTCTACGGCTTCTTCCGCGACAAGAGCCTCAACGAGAAGACCGAGACCGAGAAGCAGGCCGGCGCCGACAAGGGCGAATACAAGCGCAAACAATACGGCGTGTCGTTCGGCGGCCCGATCATCAAGGACAAGGCGCACTTCTTCGGCACCTACGAGAAGACCAAGCGCGACACCACCGTCACGTTCGACACCGGCGGCATCTTCCCGTCGATCGACGGAACGAGTGGCGCGATCCCGTTCGAAGACGAGTTGGGAACCGCGAAGACGTCGTGGAACCTCACGGCGAAACAGCTCGTACAGGTCCGCTACGGCTACCAGAAGAACAGCGACATCTATGGCGCCGCGCCGCAGTACACGCCCTCCAACCAGGGCACGATCACGAACAACTACAAGTCCGCGCTCCTCGGCCACACCTGGACGATCAGCGGCGACAAGCTGAACGAGTTCGTCTATCAGTGGACGCGGTTCGAGAACGGCATTCTTCCCAACTCCAACGAGCCGAACCTCTACTTCCCGAACGGCGTGCAGTCGGGACAGAACGTCAACACCCCACAGACCACCGTTCAGGAGAAGTCGCAGTTCAAGGATGACTTCAGCTGGTCCACGACGCTCGGCGGAAAACGCCACGACTTCAAGATCGGCGGGAACTACATCCACGAGCCGATTCTCGGCGGCGACTTCACCACCGGCACCAGCGGCCAGTTCGCGATGCTGAACAACAGCCCGACCTCGCCGGTCGCGGCCATCACCATCTTCGGCGGATTCTTCGGCGATCAGACTCCGGTCAATCAGTACAACGCATACCTGCAGGACGACTGGTCGTTCAACAATCAGCTCACCTTCAACATCGGCGTGCGCTACGACCGATGGGAGGGATTCGATCTCGATCAGAGAACGAATCCGCTGCTGCCGCTCTTCAAGGCCGCGGCGAACGCACACCCCGAGCTCGGCTTCCTCAAGCCGTTCAAGAACGGCGAGGCCGACCAGATCGAGGACATGGACGGCAACTTCGCCCCGCGTCTCGGATTCACGTACGACATCAAGGGCGACGCGAAGCACATCGTGCGCGGCGGCTACGGGATCTACTACGACTTCCCGTACACCAACGCCACGACCCTCTTCCCGGCCGCCGCCGTGCAGTCGACGTACGGCATCGTCTACTCGAATGAGAACGCGACCGGCATCAAGAACGCGAACGGAACCTTCTTCCGTCCGGGCATCGATCCGCTGCCGCCGAACCAGGGCGGCGGTGCGATCCTTCCGAACAACATCGCGCAGAAAGCATGGAAAGCTCCGAGGTCCGAACAGATCTCGCTCGGCTACTCGATGCAGGCGACCGATTGGCTCGGCCTGACGTTCGACGCAGTGCACATCGACTACACCGACATCCCGTATCGCTTCCGCGCGAACCCGGTCGTCGGCGGCTCGCGCATTCTTCCCGGCGTTTCCGGCAACACGCGTCTTTGGATGTCTGACGGCGAAGCGACGTACAAGGGCTTCAACGTCGGCTTCCACGCGCGCGCGTCGAAGTTCGAAGCACAGGGCTTCTACACCTGGTCCGAGTCCGAAGGAAACGTGCTGACCGGCGCCGACGAGTTCCGCCTGTGGGACAACTCGTTGCAGCCCGGCGCGCAGCTCAACGCTCCGGCGTACGCGCTCGACCCGCTCGACAGCCGGAACTTCGGTCCGCTGTTCACCGATGCGCGTCATAAACTCACGGTGAGCACGCTCTATCACGCGCCGTTCGACATCAACGTCGCCGGCATCCTTCGCTACCGCTCGGCGACTCCGTACACCGATCTCGCCGGTTCGGACGTCAACGGCGACGGCTACAACAACGACCTCGCGTCGGGCGTGTCGCACGTGAATTCGCTGCGCGGCGGGTCGTTCTCGCAGCTCGATCTTCGCGTGTCGAAGGAATTCAGGTTCGGCGGCGACTACGGCGTCGAGCTGATCGGCGAAATCTTCAACCTGCTCAACGAGAAGAACGGCACGCGCTTCAACGGCACGCGCGGCACCACCGGTTTCGGCGAGCCGACCGTGTTCGCGGGCGACCCGCTCCAGGGCGAGCAGCGCCTCGCTCAGCTCGGCGTTCGCTTCTCGTTCTAGTTTTTCGCTTCTGTTTGGAAGAAAGGCGGCCTTGGCCGCCTTTCTTTTTGCTAGGACCTCTAGCTAGGACCTCTAGGACCTCTAGGACCTCTAGGACGTCCTAAATGTCCTAAGAGTCCTACGGGAATTCCGTTTCCCATCAATCAGTTGAAGCCGTTCCGCACCGTTGACTGTCACGTCACCGGTGTGTACCTAGCAGCGTTTTTGGAGGATTGTTCGTGTACGCCATCATTCGTTCCGGTGGGAAGCAGTACCGCGTGGCCGTGGGAGATCGTCTTCAGGTCGAGCGTGACGTTCTCGGCAGCGCCGAGGAGAGCAAGATCACGTTCAACGACGTGCTGATGGTCGGCGGCGACTCGCCGAAGTCCGGCAGCCCGACAGTCGAGGGTGCTTCGGTCGTGGCGACGATCCTCGGCGAGACGCGCGGGGACAAGATCATCGTCTTCAAGAAGAAGCGCCGTAAGAACCACACCAAGCGGAAGCACGGACACCGTCAGGACGTCGTCGAGCTCCGCATCGACAGCATCAACGTCTAAGGAGATCCGACAGTGGCACATAAAAAGGGACAAGGCTCCTCGCGCAACGGCCGCGACTCGCAGCCGAAAATGCTCGGCGTGAAGCGCTTCGCCGGAGAGTTCGTGACCGGTGGATCGATCCTCGTTCGCCAGCGCGGCACGAAGTTCAACGCCGGACCGAACGTCGGCATCGGCCGCGATCACACGCTCTTCGCGAAAGTCGCCGGCATCGTCGCGTTTCACGACAAAGGCGAGCGCGGACGCTTCATCAGCGTCACGCCGCAGGCCGCCGAATAACGTACCTCTTGCGCCTCGAACCGAACGCGGCCCGCAGCGGCCGCGTTTGCTTTTCAGGCACAGCAGTCGCACTTATCCAATCATGATGTTCATCGATCAGGCGACGATCCGCGTCAAGGCAGGAGACGGCGGACACGGCTGCATCGCCTTCCGCCGCGAGAAATTCGTTCCGAAGGGCGGACCGTCCGGCGGCGATGGCGGCACCGGTGGATCGGTGTGGATCGTCGCGTCGAAGCGACTCAACACGCTCTACCACCTGCAGTTTCAGCGTGAGTGGAAAGCCGGCCGCGGACAGCACGGCATGGGCTCGAACTGCTCCGGTCACGACGGCGACGACGCGACGATCGAGCTGCCGATCGGCTCCGTCGTGCGCGACAAGCAGACCAACGAAGTGATCGCCGATCTCGCGAATGACGGCGAGCGCGTGCTCGTCGCGAAAGGCGGGCGCGGCGGGTGGGGCAATCAGCATTTCGCGACGGCCACACGTCAGGCACCTCGCTTCGCGCAGGACGGAAATCCCGGCGACGAGCGCGAGCTGTTCATCGAGCTCAAACTGATCGCCGACGTCGGGCTCGTCGGGCTGCCGAACGCCGGCAAGTCGACGCTCATCTCCGTCATCAGCGCGGCCAAGCCGAAGATCGCCGACTATCCCTTCACCACGCTCGTCCCCAACCTCGGCGTCGTGAGCGCGGACGACAACCAGACGTTCGTCGTCGCCGACATCCCCGGCCTCATCGAAGGCGCGCATGAAGGACACGGACTCGGCGATCAGTTCCTGCGCCACGTCGAGCGCTGCTCCGTCCTCGTGCATCTCGTCGATCTCTCGGCGAACGAACATCCTGACGAGGACGCGGAAGTGATCGCGCGCGAGCTCGCGCTCTACTCGCAGACGCTCGCCGCGAAGCCGCGCATCGTCTGCGGCTCGAAGCTCGACTCCGCGATCGAAGGCAACTCCGAAAAACTGCGCGCGTATGCCGCGAAGCACGGCTACGACTATCACGAGATCTCCGCCGTCGTCGGCGACGGCGTGCGCGAGCTCGTGCGCAAGCTCGCGCGTTTCGTGCGCGAGCACACCCGGGCCGCATGAACATCGGGATCTGCGGCGGCACGTTCGATCCGTTCCATCGCGGACACGTCGACACCGTCGCCGCCGCGTGCGACGTCATGAATTGGGATCGCATCCTCTACATTCCGGCGTATCGACAGCCGTTCAAAACCGATCGCGAGCACGCCGAAGGGCCGCATCGCTTCGCGATGGCCATCCTCGGCACGCTCGAGCGCGAAGAAATGTACGTGCTGCCGATCGAGCTCGAGCGCGGCGCGATCTCGTACACCGTCGACACACTCGAAGCGCTACGCACCGTCTACCAATACGACACGCTCGACTGGATCATCGGCGACGACAATCTCGCCCAGCTCGATCAATGGAAATCGATCGACAGAATCTTTGAACTGGCCAACTTCTGCGTGTTGACACGTCGTGTAGGACAGGCTTTCCAGCCTGTCCCCCAAACCGGCAGCCTGGAAAGCCTGCCCCAAACGCGCCCCACCCACGGCGCCATTGTCTTCGCCAAAAACCCCGTCGTCCCCATCTCCTCCACCGAAATTCGCAGGCGCGTAGCCGTGGGAGAATCGATCGAAGATCTGGTCGATCCGCGCGTGGCGCGTTACATTCATCATTACGGACTGTATCGAAAGGAACAGGCGTGAACGATTCGATAGAAAGCCGCGTACGCCTTGCCGTCGCAGCGGCGCTCGACAAAAAAGCCATGAACCTCGACGTGCTCGCGGTCGCGAGCCTCACGTCGATTGCCGACTACTTCGTGCTCATGTCCGCCGGCAACGAGCGGCAGTCGCAGGCCATCGCCGACGAGATCGCCGAGCGTTTGAAGAAAGAGATGAACGTGCGTCCGCTGCTCATCGAAGGAACGACGCCGGGCCGCTGGATCCTGCTCGACTTTGGCGACTTCATCATCCACATCTTCACCGAGGACGTGCGGCGGTTTTACGGACTCGAGAGATTGTGGGGCGATGCGCCGAACGTGACGACCGAGTTCACCGGCGAAGCGGAAGCGGAAAAGCCGCGACGTGCCCTCAAAAAAACTTCGTGAGGCGGCACGGCCGCCGGCGTTGATTGCCCAAGGCTCCCACACGAGAGTCGCCTGAATGTCATCCCGCGCGAGAGCACCTGGCCTTCGCGATCTGCTTCGCACGCGCAACGCCGCGATGCGGAACGTCGTCGACACGGTCGAGAAGGTCCTCGATCACGACGTCAGCGTTCTGATTCTCGGCGAGTCCGGCTCCGGGAAGGACTATCTCGCCGAGGCCATTCACGCGTGCGGGAACCGCCGCAATGAGCCGTTCGTGCACATCGAATGCGCGAGCATCCCGCCGGAGCTCTTCGAGACCGAATTGTTCGGACACGAGCGCGGCACGTTCACCGACGCGCACGCGCGGAAAATCGGCAAGCTCGAGATGGCGCGGCGCGGGACCGTTTACTTCGACGAGATCTCCGCGCTGACGCCGCAGCTGCAGGCGAAGCTGCTGCGCGCGATTCAGGAGCGGCGATTCACGCGACTCGGCGGATCGGCATCGATCGCATTCGAAGCGCGTGTCGTGTCGTCGTCGAATTCCGACCTGGTTGCAATGCTCGCAAACGGCGCGCTGCGTCGCGACCTCTACTACCGCATCAACGTCGTCACGCTGACGCTTCCTCCGTTGCGCGAGCGTCGCGAAGACATCCTCCCGCTCGCGAAAAAATTCTTGAAGCGCAAGAAGCTCGACGCCGACGCCGAACGGCTGCTCGCCAATTACGCATGGCCGGGCAACATTCGCGAGCTGCGTAACGCGCTCGAGCGCGCGGCGCTGCTCGAACAAAACGAAAAAATCGGTGCAGCCTCGCTCCCGCTCAGCGACCTCGTCACCACCGCCGCCCGTGCCGAATGGACGCTCGCCGATCTCGAAGCGCACTACATCCGCGAAGTCTTGCGCGCGACGCGCTCGAACTATTCACGCGCCGCCGAAATCCTGGGGATCAATCGAAAAACGCTCCTGGAAAAACGAAAGCGTTACGGCATTGAAGAATGAAATTTAGACTGATCTGGCCCCGTTCCCATGCCGACGCTGAACTGACTGTTGTGTTCGAGCGTTACTTCAATCGGGTCAAGCATTTCTTCCCGATCGAGCTCATTGAGATCGCTCCCGAGCGCGGTAGACAAGCTCAGAGTGATGCGTCTATCATGCGCGCTCAATCCGCGCGCCTGTTGGCCGCGATCCCCGATCGCGGGTACACCGTGGTCCTCGACGAACGGGGGCAAGTCCTTGATTCTTTGAAATTTGCGAAGTGGATCGAGAAGCTGACGATCGACCAGCCGCACGGCGTGAATTTCGTCGTCGGAGGCGACCTCGGCTTCGACGACACCATCCGGCGACGCGCCGACAAGCTGCTCAGTCTGTCACCCATGACACTCCCGCATCAGCTCGCGCGGATTTTGCTCATGGAACAGATCTATCGGGCGTGTACGTTGATGCGCAACATCGCCTACCACAAGTAAGAGGACAGAATGGCAAAAGCAGCGACGAAGAAGACGAACCCGTATCAGTTTTTCGAGGACGCACTCCGCGCCAAACAGCGCGAGCTCCTCGATTCCTACGAGCGCGACAAGGCAGCCGGCAACGCGCTGCCCGACGACGGCATCCAGGACCTGGCCGACAAGGCCGCCAGCGCCTATTCGAAAGAGCTCAACTTCTCGCTCTCCGACGGCGAGCGCAACCTCCTGATGTCGATCGAAGAGGCCTTCAACCGCATGCGCGAAGGCAGCTACGGAACCTGCACCAACTGCAACAACGTGATCGGCGAGAAGCGCCTGCAGGCCGTCCCCTGGACGTCGTTCTGCATCGACTGTCAGGAGCTGCAGGAGAAGGGGCTCTTGTCATAGGTTGTTCACGCGCTGGCCGTGATCTGAAACGGGAGCGCTTCGGCGCTCCTTTTCATATGAAGGCAGAAGGCAGAAGGCAGAAGGCAGAACTTAGAAGTGCACGCGGCGTGCGCTCGTTCTGCCTTCTGCCTTCTGCCTTCTGCCTTCTGCCGGGCGGCCATGCCTAAGCCGCTCGCCGCCGTCCTCGCCGAGATCGCGCAAGGGAAACCGCCGCGAGTTCTTCTCATCGGCGGCTCCTCCGAGTTCCTCGCACAACACGCCTTCCACGAGATCCGCGACGCGATCGTCGCGAAGAATCCGTCGATCTCCGTCGAGAACTACGAGCCCGGCACCGAGCTCGCGTCGATTCTCGACTCCTATCGCACGATGTCGCTCTTCGGCGGCGCGCGTCTTCTCGTCGTCAACGAAGTCAATGCATTCGTCTCCGCAAAAGAGATCGCTTCGCTGTATGAGAAGGCGCTGACTGACTGGCGCGGCGCGAAGACCGATCGCAAGCGCGCGTCGTCCGCTGCGAAGCTCTTACACGTCCTCGGCCTCGCGGGTGCCGATCTCGAGATGACGGACCGCGCGATCGCGAACGCGCTCGGCGTCACGCTCGACCAGACGCTCACCGACATGCTCGCGTTCTGCCGCGCGACGGGAAAGAAAGCGGGACGCGGGGAAGACGACGCGGCGCTCTTGATGGAAGCGATCGCGCGCGGCGGCGCGTCAGGCGCGATTCTGCTCATGCGCACCGGCGAAGTGCCGCGCGACTCCGCAACGATCGATCTCATCGAGAAACACGGCGCCGTCATCGCGGCCGATCTCACGCGCGAAGGCTTCAGCGCCGCGCTGGAAAACGCCATCGCCGAAGTCGCGTCCGACGCAAGCGTTCGTTTCGACAATGCCGCCATCACGCGACTCAAGCAACGCCTTGGCGTCGAGCGCATGCTCGCCGACAAGTTCTCGCGCGAGATCCCCGAGCTGCGCGGCATCGTCTCCGAAGCGGAGCGCCTCGCGACGCTCGCCGGCGCGGGCGGACGCGTGACCGCCGACATGGTCGACCGCGAAGTCGCCGCGGTCGAAGGCGGGGCGCGCTACGAGCTCGGCTCGCTGTTCACGGAAGGAAAGATCATCGAAGCCGTCGCGAAACTGCGCGACCTCGTCGCGCAGGCGCGGCGCGAAGATCCGAAAGCGCCGGCCGACATCGTCTACGGCCGCTTTCTCTTTCCGCTCGCCGAAGAGATCCGCCAGATGATCGGCATCCATTCCTTCGCGCGCACGCACAACCTCAATCTGAAATCGTCGATGCAGTACAACCGCTTCAAGGACTCGATCGCCGAGAAGCTCGGCGACTATCTCAAGACCTTCGGTCTCGTGCGCCAGCGCCCGCACCCGTTCCCGCTGCACAAGAAGTGGGAAGCCGCGCGCACGATGAGCGAGTCGGATCTCTTCCGCGCACTCGCCGAGATCGCCGACCTCGACATCAAACGCAAGTCCGGCGGCATCCCGGTCGACCTCGGCCTCGAGACGTTTCTCCTGCAACGCGTGCGCTGATTACACGACGACCTGTGGAGCGGCGGCCGCCCCCGGCCGCCGAAATGAGCACGCGCATCCGGCGTTCGGTACGTTTTGATTCGGCGGCCGAAGGCGGCCGCCGCTCCACAGGTCTCATCCGATCGAAACGGGTTGCGCGTTCTGCACGTAGCGAAGAATCGCGCTCGGCATGTGCGTCAGCGACAGCACCTCGCTGACGCCGCCGCGCGCGATCGCTTCTTTCGGCATGCCGAAGATGACCGACGACGCTTCGTCCTGCGCGATCGTGTGCGCGCCGGACATGCGCATTTCCAGCATGCCTTCCGCGCCGTCGTCGCCCATGCCGGTCATGATGATGCCGACCGCATTCGCGCCCGCTTCCTGCGCGACGGAGCGAAAGAGCACGTCGACGCTCGGGCGGTGACGCGACACGAGCGGGCCGCCGGTGACGAGCACGTGATAGCGCGAGCCGCTGCGCTTGACGAGCATGTGCTTGTTGCCGGGCGCGATGAGCACGCGTCCCGGCACGACCGCATCGCCGTACACGGCTTCCTTCACTTCGACGCGCGCGCCGAGGTTGAGGCGCTTCGCGAATGCGGCGGTGAAGCCTTCCGGCATGTGTTGCACGACGACCATGCCGGGCGCATTCGGCGGCAGTGACTCGATCACGTAGCGCAGCGCCTCGGTGCCGCCCGTCGATGCGCCAACGGCAATGATGTCTCGCCGCTCTCCAGGTGGAGGACAGGCAATCTTGCCTGTCCGGACAGGCAGGATTGCCTGTCCTCCACTCCTTCTGCCGATCCGCGCCTGCGCGGCCGCGCGCAGCGTGTCGATGATCTGCAGCGCGGACTCTTCGAAGAACTCGATCGACGGCTTGAGCATCACATCGACCGCGCCTTCTTCGAGCGCGCGCATCGCGGTGTCGCTTCCCTGCGCCGCTGCGGCGGAACAGATCACGACCGGCATCGGATCGTTGCTGCGCATGATCTTGCGCAGGAACGTGAAGCCGTCCATCCGCGGCATCTGCAGGTCGAGCACGATCACCGACGGACGCCGCTTCTGCATGCGGCGCATCGCGATCATCGGGTCGGCGGCGGTGTCGACGGAAAACTGCTTCTGCAGAATCATCGAGAACATCTGCCGCACCACCGCGGAGTCGTCGACGACGAGAATGTGCTCGCGCGCGCTCACGCTTGCTCCTTCAACGCGTACACGGTCGGGCCGGCGCTGCGCACGCGATCGTGGAAATGCAGACTCTCGGAATGGCCGAGGAAGAGAAAGCCCTGCGGATCGAGCCGGTCGAGGAGGCGATCGACGACCTGCCGCTTCGACGGCGCGTCGAAGTAGATCAGCACGTTGCGGCAGAAGATCAAGTCGAACGGTCCGCTGATCGGATACGACGCGTGCGAGAGATTGATGCGCTCGAAGCGGATCAGCGACGCGATCTCCGGACGCGCGGCCATCTTCGCGTCCTGTGCGGCGCGTCCGCGCAGCATGAACGCGCGCCGATAGTGCGCGGGAATCTGCTCCGCGCGATCGATCGGCCAGATTCCCGCGGCGGCGCGCGAGAGTACCTTCGTCGACAAGTCGCTGGCGACGATCTCGATCGACCAGTTCGGAAGATGCCACGCCAGCGACATCGCGATCGAGTACGGCTCCTCGCCGGTCGAGCAGCCCGCGCTCCAGACGCGAATGCGCTTCGACGGCCGATCGCGCCACGCCGGCAGCACCTGCTGCTCGAGAAACGCGAACTGCCTCGGCTCGCGGAAGAAGTGCGTCTCGTTCGTGCAGATCGAGTCGATCATGCGCACGAGCTCCTCGCGGTCCGCGCTCACGCGGTCGAAGTACGCGCCGAACGACGCGACTTCGAGCGCGCGCATGCGCGGCGCGAGGCGTCCGACCAGGAGCGCACGCTTCTGGTCGGACAGGAAAATCCCCGCCTCGTGCTGCACGAGCTTCTGAAAGAGCCGGAACTCTTTCGTGGAGAGGAGCGTGGTGTCCATGTTCATCTTTGGTGTGGCGCAGGCTTTCCAGCCTGCGGACAGGTTGGAAAACCTGTCCTGCACCACTAGAACGCGTGGAAATCCGAGAGTGAGCGGCCGTTGCCGCTCTTCGCGGGCGGCGGCGTGAAGTGCATCGACGGCATCGACGCGATGCGAGCCGCGTACGACGACTGCGCGTGATCGCCTCCGATGCGGAAGAAGCTGACGAGGTTCTGCAGCGCAGCGGCCTGCGCCGCGAGCTCCTCCGACGTCGCGGCCAGTTCTTCGGCCGCTGACGCGTTGCGCTGTGTGACCTGATCGACTTGCGCGAGTGACTGGTTGATCTGCGCGACGCCCGCGGCCTGTTCATTCGAAGCCGCGGCCACGTCCATCACCAGTTCCGCGGTGCGGCGGATCGACGGCACGAGATCGGAGAGCAGCGTGCCGGAGCGATCGGCCACACGCACGCTCGACGATGCGAGCGCGCTGATCTCGCGCGACGACGACTGGCTGCGCTCGGCGAGCTTGCGCACTTCCGTCGCGACGACCGCGAAGCCGCGGCCATGTTCGCCGGCACGCGCCGCTTCGATCGCGGCGTTCAGCGCGAGGAGGTTCGTTTGATATGCGATCTCTTCGATGATCGAGATCTTCTCGGCGATCGACTTCATCGCCTCGACGGTCTCCCGCACCGCGCTGCCGCTTTCTTCCGCGTCGCGCGATCCCTTTTTCGCCATCGACTCGGTCTGCTTGCTGTTGTCGGCGTTCTGCGCGATCGACGCATTCATCTGCTCGAGGCTCGCCGTCGTTTCCTGCACCGCCGCGGCCTGCTGGCTGTTGCCGGACGACACCGATTGCGCGGTCGACGACACTTGTCCCGCCGCGGTTGCGAGCGAGCCGGCCGCCGTGCGCACTTCGCCGATGATCTCGACGAGGCGCGCGATCATCTTCGACAGCGCGAGGCCGAGCGTGTCGCGATCGGAGCGCGGTGCGACGGTGACGCCGAGGTCGCCGGCGGCGATTGCGGAGGCGGCGGAGACCATCGACGCATTGGAGTCGATCATCTTCTTCATCGCCGCGAGGAGTTGTGACGTCTCGTCCTTGCCTCGCACTTCGACGCGCTGATCGGAATCACCTTCCGCGAGCTTCTCCGCGATCTGCACGACCGACGCGATCGGGCTGGTGATGCTGCGCGTCACGGCGATGCTGAGCAGGAACACGACTGCCATCGCGATGATCGTGATGATCACCGTCGCCAGGCGCGCGCGCTCTGCCACCGCGGTGATCGTCTGTTTCTTCTCCTGCATCCGCTTCGCGGAGTCGTCGTCGAGCGTCTGCACCGAGGTCTCGATGCGGCGGATGTGCTCCTTGAACGGCGTCAGCGCCTGGTTCGCGTCCGCCGCGGTCTTGATCTCCCCGCTGTCGATGCGCGTGGCGATCGCGTTGAACGCATTGACGTACTCGAAGAGATCGGAGCGCGTGAGCCGCACCAGCTCGTGCGACTCGTCGTCCGCGCCGAGCTTTTCGATCTGCGTGAGCTGCGTATCGAGCTTCTGCCGTGAGTCGTTCCACTTGGCGAGGTACTCCGCTTCCTTCGCCTTGTCGCCGGTGTTGATGAAGTAGTCTTTCTCGAAGCGGCGGAGATCGAGCGTGGCGACGTGCGCGTCGTTCGACGCGGAGTTGATGCCGTAGTCGACGGTGAGCACGTGCTCCGCCGTGTCGACGGAAGTCGTCATCGCCCACTGGCCTGCGCCGGCGACGATGAGAACGAATGCGAGGATCAGCGCGAAGCTCGCGAAGAGACGTTTGCCGATATTCATTTGCTGCAACATGTTGGTTCCTCTCTGATTCAAACTTCCGCCGGTTCGAGAACCGCGGCTTCGATGGTTTGTTGGATTTCGACCGGTGACAGCACGCGGTCGATGTCGAGAACGAGCACGAGCTTGTGGTCGAGCTTGCCCATGCCTGCGAGAAAGTCGACGCGGATTCCCGTGCCGAATGCCGGGGGCTCTTCGATCTGTTCGTCCGCGATCTCGACGACCTCGGACACGGCATCGGCCATGAGACCGACGTCGAGCGTTTCGCCGTCGACGCGCGTCTCGACGACGACGATGCAGGTCGTGCGCGTCGCCGCGGTCTCGCCGTTTCCGAACTTCGCGGCCAGATCGATCACCGGCAGCACCGCGCCGCGCAGGTTGATCACGCCGCGCACGTGCGCCGGCGTCGACGGCACGCGCGTCACCGTCTCGTATTCGATGATTTCCTTCACGCGAAGGATCGGTGCGGCGTACTCCTCGCCGCGGATGAAAAACGTCAGGTACATGGATGTCTCCTTAGCGAAGCAAGATGAAAGTGCGCTTCTTTCGAGTGCGCTCGGATGGTTTGAAGAGGCGCGGGAAGAGCGCCTGCAGGATCGCGCGGATCATGCGGCGCCTCGCATTTCGAGATTGCGGACGATCGTCGCGGTGTCGAGAATCAGCGCGACGCGGCCACTGCCGAGGATCGAGGAGCCGGCGATGCCGGGAATCGCTTCGAAGTAATTGCCGAGCGGTTTGATGACCGCCTGCCCGGCGCCGTGCAGCTCGTCGACGACGAACCCCGCGCGCGCGCCGCCGTGCTGCACGACCAGCACGTTCTCGCGCGACGGCGTATCGCCACCGATCTCGAACAACTTTCGCAGCCGCACCCACGGCACGATCTCGTCGCGCAGCAGGAGCACGCCGGTCGTGTCGTCCCGCGATTCGCCGTCCGGCAGCTCGACGCATTCGACGACGTGCTCCATCGGCACGATCCACGTCTCGTCGCCGGCCGCGACGCCGAAGCCGTCGATCATCGCCAGCGTGAGCGGGAGGCGCAGCGTGAACGTCGTGCCGCGGCCCTCGCTCGTTTCGATCGCGATCGAGCCGCGCAGCGATTCGATTGCGCGCCGCACCACGTCCATGCCGACGCCGCGTCCCGACATATCCGTCACTTCGCTCGACGTCGTGAAGCCCGGCTCGAAGATGAGGCGATCGCTGTCGTCCATCCCCAGGGAGCGCGCGCGTGCGGCGATCGCGCCGCGATCCAGTCCCGCGCCGTCGTCGGAGATGCGGATCGTGATCGTTCCCGCTTCGTGGCGCGCGTCGAGCGTGATCGTTCCGATCGGCGACTTTCCGTTCGCAGCGCGCACCTCCGGCAACTCGATGCCGTGATCGATCGCGTTGCGGATCATGTGCGTGAGCGGATCGCGCAGCAGCTCGACCGCGGTCGTGTCGAGCTCCACGTCTTCGCCGCGCGTGACCAGTCTCGCGTTCTTGCCGTGCGCCGACGCGAGGTCGCGCACCGTGCGCGCGTACTGCCGGAACAGCGGGCCGACCGGCACCATCCGCGCGCGCATGATCAGCTCCTGCAGCTCGCGCTGCAGCTGATCGATCTGCCGCTCGACTTCGACCAGGAGATCGTCGCCGCGCGCGCTGATGATCTGCTGCACGCGTCCGCGCAGGATCGCAATCTCGCCGGCGAGATCGAGCATGCGGTCGAGTTTTTCGACCGCCAGGCGCAGCGTGCTGGTGTAGGGCAGGTTTTCTGACCTGCCGCCCGGGGCCGCGGGCTGGAACGCCTGCGCGACACCGAGCATCTTGCGAAACGTGTCGATGCCGTTCAGCAGCGCCGGGATGTCGAGCGCGTCCGCGCTTTCGAGCTGCGCTTCGTACGTATGCGCGAACGCCGCGAACGAATCGAAGCCGACGCACGACGCGTTGCCTTTCAGCGTGTGCGCATGTCGCAACAGCTCGCGCCGCAGCTCGGCATCGTTCGGCGTTTCTTCGAGCGCGAGCAGTCCCGCTTCGAGCGCCGCGATGTCTTCCTTCGCGTCGGCGATGAAGGTGGCGTAAAGCTCTTCGTAGTTCAGATCAAATTCGTCCATACCGCCCCCGTGTCGCTGTAGAAAACGAGCTTGCGCCCGCGTGTGCCGCCGACTTCGGCCTGCACGATTTCGATTCCGCGCCTGGCAAGGTCCTCGAGCGCGAGCATGCTGTTCTTCGCCCCGAGGTGATCGGGCGACTGCATCGCCTTAAACATGCACGCGCCGCCGAAGACGCGCGCGCGCAGGTTCGGCAGGCGCGCGCCGGCGCCGCGCAGCTTCGTCACGAGCTGCTCCATCGCCATGTTGCCGAAGCGCAGCGACGTCACCGCGCCGCCCGCGTTCATCGGCAGCATGAAGTGATTCATCCCGCCGATTCCTTTGTGCCGATCCCACAAACAAACGGCCACGCAGGAGCCGAGAATCGTCGTGATGACGGTCGGACGTTCTGCGACGAACAGTTGTCCGGGCTGGAGATGACGCCGCTCGCGACCCGATTCCGGCATCGTTCCTCCACCTTCCAGCGGCAGCGCGTACGCGGTCATTGCATCTGCTCCGCCCAGCGCGAATGGAGGCTCGTGCAGAAGAGCGCGGACGCGGCGTGCGATCCGAGAAGATCGAACAGCTCGTAGTCGACGTCCTCGAGTCCCGGCTTCTGCTGCAGCAACCGGAAGATGCCGATCACGCCGACGACTTTGTCGTCGAGCTTCAGCGGGATGCACGCGGTGAGCGATTCCTCGCGATCTTCCGGTGCGAACAGCGCCTCGTCGACGACGAAGCGCGATCCCGTCTCCGCGACTTTGCCGATCATGCCGCTGCCGATCGGAATCGCCGACCACTGATCGGCGTCGATGCCGAAGGAGCCGATGAGCGAGAGTGCGTTCAGCTCTTCTTCGACTTCCCAGATCGCCAGTTCCTCGGAGCCGATCAGATTGATGACGATCTCCTGCACGGCGGCGATCACGCGCTCGCGGTCGAGCGTGCCGTTCAGCTGATAGCTCGCGACGTAGAGATTCGCGAGGTTCGTGTTCTGCTGCTCGACCTCGACGTAGCGCTCCGCGTACTTGCGGCTCTCCGTCTCGATCGCGTCGAGCCGCTCCTGCAGCATCGCCTCGCGCGCGACGCGGTGATCGCGCTCGATCTCCAGCTCCGCGACCATCTTGCCGAGGCGCTGGGTCTCGTCGATCAGCGACTGCACGTACGCGCGCGTGTCGTTGGCGACTTTGTCGAGAAACTCGGTCCGCTTCATGCCGACACCTTCGCCATGCCGGCGCCGAGGACGTTCTGCAGCTTCGCCAGCAGCTCGAGTCCGTTGATCGGCTTCGTCACGTAGTCGGTGCAGCCGTTGCGGAACGCGGTCTCGATGTTGTGCTCTTCGCCGCGCGTCGTGACCATGATGATCGGGATGTGCGCGGTCGTTTCGTGTTGGCGGATCGCCGCACAGGCGGAGAGGCCGTCGAGCTTCGGCATCACCACGTCGAGCAAAATCACGTCGGGCTGTTCGCTGTGCGCCTTTACGATCGCCTCGGCGCCGTCGCGTGCGATCACGATCTCGTACGGTCCCTTCGCGAGAATCATCTTCTCCATCAGCAGCACCGTGTTGGAGTCGTCGACCAGCAGGACTTTCTTCTTCATGAGCAACTTCCTTTCATGGATCGGTGAATCGGGGAGTGAGCGAGTGGATGTTTCGCCAGCTCGATGGCCGGCTTGCTGGGCGAGTAGAGCCACCCCTGCACGACGTCGATGCCGAGATCGAGCAGGGTTTCGAGGTCATCGACGGTTTCGACGCCTTCGGCGATCGGCGTCGCGCCGCACGTCTTCGTCAGCAGGACGATCGACTGCAGCACCGCGCCCCGCCACGGATCGCGGCTGCATCCTTTGATGACGTGACGGTCGATCTTCACGTGATCGGGCTGGCAGTCGACGACCATCTGGAAATTCGATGCGCCGACACCGAGGTCGTCGACGGCGATGCGCACGCCCGCGGCGCGCAATTCATCGAGAGTCGAGCGGAACGCCTCGGCGATCCACGGCGTGCGATGCTCGACGATCTCGAGCATCAGGCGATCCGGCGTGATGCCGAACGCCTCGGCCGACGAGAGCACGCGCTCCGTGAAATCGCTCACGCCGGCCAGCGTCGACCCGTGCACGTTGAGCGTGATCAGCGGGCGGCCGGGGAGCGCCGTCGCCGCGACGAGCGCCTCGGCGATGCAGAGCAGGTCGATCGTGCTCTCCACGCCTTTGCGCCGCGCGTACTCGAACATCACCGCGGGACGCTCCATGCTCGTGCCCCGCGGTCCGCGCGAGAGCGCTTCGTACGCGTATACCTCGATGTGGTCCGCGTGGACGCGCACGATCGGCTGGAACTCCACGCGGATCGCGCCCGGCTGCCGCAGACGATTGAGAACCGGCGTCACGCGAATCCTCCGGTGAGCTGCTCGGCGACGCGCGCGATCTCGGCGAGCGGACGTGGCTTGTGCAGGAACGCGTCGGCGCCGCGGCGATACGCTTCGCTCTCCATGTGCGGCGTGCCGTACGCCGTCAGCATGATCACGCGCGCGGCGGACCGCGTGACGCGCAGATGCCGGATGATCTCGAGTCCCTCGGTGCTCCCGGTCGTCGTCAGCGCGACGTCCGCGATCACCAGGTCATAGCGAGTGTGCAGCGCCAGCGCTTCCGCTTCTTCGAGCTCGCGGGCGATGTCGACCTCGAACCCGACGCGCTGGAAGTAGCGCTGCAGCGCGAACAGGATGGTTTCTTCGTTGTCGACGATGAGCAGTTTCTTCTTCACGGGTTGCCCTTAGAGCAACCCGACTGCCATCGGTGCCACTCACGTAAACGCTGAAAATAAAGCGGTTACGTAAAATGACATTTATTTCAGGAAGGGTGGTGTGCTGGTTTCAGCACGTTAATTTCTAATTTTAGAAATCGTGATGTGGTGCTTGCGGGCCTTGTAGTAGACCGCGCTCCGTGAGACGCCGAGGCGGTCGGCGACGCGATCGATCAACCCGTTTTCTTCGCGCAGCACCTGCTCGATGTAATCGCGCTCCACTTCATCGAGCGTACCGCTGCGCTTCACGACGTTCGGAGATGCAGTCGCGGGCGCGGCAACGTCGGCCGGCAGCGCGAGCATCGATGCGTCGAGCACGTCGCTGTGACTGCGCAGCAATCCTCGCTCGAGCACGTTGCGCAGCTCGCGGATGTTGCCCGGCCAGTCGTAGCGGCACAGCACGCGCTGCGCGTCTTCGCTGAGCGCGACCGGCTTTTGCCCGAGGTCGCGCGCCAGTCGCGCGAGGATGCTTTCGGCGAGGAGCGGAATGTCGTCGCGACGTTCGCGCAGCGGCGGCACGAACAATTCGAGCGTGCTGATTCGATAGTAGAGATCCTGGCGAAACCGGTTCTCTTCGACGAGCGCTCGGAAGTCGCGGTGCGTGGCCGCGATCAGTCGCACGTCGACCGTTCGATCTTTCACGTCGCCGAGCCGGCGGAATCGTTTTTCTTCGAGAACTTTCAGCAGGCTCGCCTGCACCTGCGAGTCCATGTCGCCGATCTCGTCGAGGAAGACCGTCCCGCGATGCGCGACTTCGAGCAGTCCCTGCTTCGTCGCCGTCGCGCCGGTGAACGAGCCCTTCTCGTGTCCGAACAATTCCGTCTCGAGAAACTCGCGCGAGATGCCGGCGCAGTTGAGATCGACGAACGCCTCGCCCGCGCGGCGGCCGCGATCGTGGATCCATCGCGCGAGCACGGTCTTGCCCGTGCCGGTATCGCCGTGGATGAGGATCGGGCTGTCGGTGCGCAGCACCGCTTCCGTTTTGTCGCGCAGCTCCTTGATCGCGTCGCTCGTGCCGAGGAACGGATCGATGCGGCGGCGGCCCTCGAAGGTGAGCGCGTCGGCCTGGATCTGCCGGCGATTGCGCTGGTTGCCGACGATGCGCTGAATCACCACGAGCAATGCTTCGAGCTCGACCGGCTTCGTGAAGAACTGCTCCGCGCCGAGCTTCACCGCCTCGACCGCGTTGTCGATCGACGCGTACGCGGTGAGCACGATGACGGGCGAGCCATCGGCGGAGTGAAACTCGGGGATGAGATCGAGCGCCGTGCCGTCGGGCAGACGAAAGTCTACGATCGTGACGTCGGGATGAAACGCGCGGAACTTCACGCGCGCGGACGCGCAGTCATCCGCCTCTTCGACATCGAAGCCTTTCGACTTCAGAAAACGACGGATGCCGAAGCGCGGGCCGGGCTCGTCGTCGACGAGGAGAACTCGATTCCGGAGCATGGAGTGTTAGGCATATAGTACCGGCATCGTGCAAAGTCGGGCTGCTGCGGCTGCAGTGCTGCTCGCGCTTGTGGCGACCGCTGCCCTCAGCGGTCGCGGCGCCGCTGAGGGCGGCGGCACCCACACGATGACCTACATCTACCACCCGCCCGAGTCGTCGCTCGACGTCCGCTACCTCTATCACTGGGAAATCCTCCGCACCGCGCTCGACAAGACGACCGCGAAGTGGGGTCCGTATCGCATGGTCCCCTCGGAATTGATGACGGAGCAGCGCCAGGCCTTCGAGCTGAAATCCGGCAGCGGAAAGCTGAACGTCATGTACCTCGGCACCACTCCCGACTTCGAGAAGAACCTGATTCCGATCCGCATCCCCGTCGATCGCAACCTCGGCGGCTACTGCATTTTTCTCATCCGCGACGGCGATCAGAAACGCTTCGACTCCGTGAAGACGCTCGACGACCTGCGCAGGTTTTCCTACGGCCTCGGACTCGGATGGATCGACGTCGACGTCCTGAAAGCGAATCGCTTCCACGTCGTCACCGGCTCGAGCTACGACGGACTCTTCGAGATGCTGGTCAACAAACGTTTCGACGTTTTCCTCCGTGCGGCCGTCGAAGTGCTCGACGAATACGACCGCCGCAAAGACACGCTCAGGAACCTGCGCATCGAGAACGGGATCGTCTTCTACTACCCGCTGCCGATGTACTTCTGGTTCTCGAAGAACGACGAAGGCCGCCGGCTCTCGGCGCGCGCCGAAGAGGGAATGCGCATGATGATCGCCGACGGCACGTACGACCGCATCTTCGATCAATACCAGCGCCGCAAGATCGAGCGGCTGCGCCTCAAAGAACGGCGCATGTTCAAGATCGACAACCCATTCGTCGGACCGGAGACGCCGTTCGCGGACAAGCGCCTATGGTTCGATCCGAAGACGTACAAGTAGATGAGAACACTGCCCCTCACGCGCAAACGACTCTCCGTCAGGAGCGTCGTTGCCGCCACGCTGGTGACGGTGACGACGGTCGTGCTGGCGATCTTCGCCGCGCCCGATTACTTCGCGCGCCGGCAGATGGAGATGACGCGCCTGCGCCGCGTGAATCGTGCGCAGACGAGCGAGCTCGCGGTCGCGCTGGCGGTGCCGGTGTGGAACATCGACCGCGCGCAGATCGATCGCATTCTCGATAGCCAATCCGAGGTGCAGGCGATCGCCGGGATTGTGGTGGCCGCGGCGGGGAAGACGCATGCGCGCACGCGCGACGCGCGATGGCACTTCGTTCCGAAGAACCGCGTCTTCGCCGCCGCGGACCTCATCGTCGACGAACAGCCGATCGTCTTCAACCGCGAGAAGATCGGAACGGTGCGCATCTACACGACGCCGAAATTCGTCGAGCGCGAACTGCGCAACACGCTGATGCGGATCATCGGCGTCATCCTCGTGGTCGACGTCCTGCTCATCGTCGTCGTCTATCTCGTGTTGTGGCGCGTCGTCCTGCGTCCGCTGATGAGCATCGAGCGCTACGCCGTCGCGGTCAGCGCGGGCGACCAGCGCGAGTCCGCGCCCGCAGTTGCGGGCTCGGCGGCGGAGCTGGAGAGCCTCGGCACGTCGATCGAGACGATGGTGCATCTGCTCGAATTGCGCGAAGAACGATTCCGCTCGATCTTCGAGTCGGTCGACGACGCGATCCTCATCCTCGACGCCGAGAACATGCGATTGCTCGACGTCAACCCCGGCATGGGCGCGATGTTCGGCTACACGCGCGAGGAAGCAAAGCAGCTCGAGGCCGGCTCGATCAGCTCGGGCGTGCCGCCGTATACACCCGAGAACGCCCGCGAGGTTCTGCGCGGCGTCACTCCGAAAGGGCGGCTGCTGGAGTGGCAGATGCGGCGCAAGGACGGCAGCCTGTTCTGGGTCGAAGTCAACGTGCGCTCGGCGATGATCGACGGTACACCGCGCGCGGTCGCCGTCGTCCGCGACATCACCGCGCGCAGGGAGATGGAGGACGCGCTGCGGCGCAGCGAACGGATGTCGGTGATGGGCTCGCTCGTGGCCGGCGTCGCGCACGAAGTGCGCAATCCGCTGTTCGGCATCGCCGCCGCGCTCGACGCCTTCGAGGCGGAGTTCGGAAGCGGACCGGAACAGGCCGAGTACATCGAGGTGCTGCGCAACGACGTCGGCCGTCTCAATCGCCTGATGCAGGATCTACTCGATTACGGACGTCCGCACGAGACCGTGCGCCGCACGCAGTCGCTGCGTCCGGTGCTCGCCGAGACGCTGCGCGTCTGCGCGCCGCGCGCGAAAGAGAAGCGGATCGAGATCAAACAGGACGTCGACGGCGCTCTCCCCGAGGCATCGATCGACGCCGACCGCATGCTGCAGGTGTTCAAGAACGTCGTCGAGAACGCGATCGACTTCTCCGCGCCCGGCTCCGACGTCACCATCCGCGGACGCGGCGACGGCAACGGCGCGCTGCTCCTCACCGTCGCCGATCACGGTCCCGGCTTCCCCCCCGCCGACCTCGCGCACGTATTCGAGCCGTTCTTCAGCCGCCGCCCCGGCGGCAGCGGACTCGGACTCGCGATCGCACAGAAGATCGTGGCCGAGCACCACGGCACCATCGCGGCGATGAACGGGGAGCGCGGCGGCGGAATGATCGAGATTGTCATCCCGAGCGAGAGCGAAGGACCTGGGCGGGTGGGGCTGCGAGGCACGTTCGTGGGCGCGCCACCCGAGCCCCAGGTCCCTCGCTCTCGCTCGGGATGACAACCGCGTAAATTGCGCCGCGCGGCGGGCGGCTGCCCTGATGGCCATCCGCCATCCGCCATCCGCCATCCGCGCAGCTGCCACCGCCATCAGCGCAGCCGCCCACAGCGCGCTGCTCCTCACCGTCGCCGATCGCGGTCCCGGCTTCCCGCCCGCCGACCTCGCGCACGTATTCGAGCCGTTCTTCAGCCGCCGCCCCGGCGGCAGCGGACTCGGACTCGCGATCACGCAGAAGATCATGGCCGAGCACCACGGCACCATCGCAGCGATGAACGGGGAACGTGGCGGAGGAATGATCGAGATTGTCATCCCGAGCGAGAGCGAGGGACCTGGGCGGGTGGGGCTGCGAGGCACGTTCGTGGGCGCGCCACCCGAGCCCCAGGTCCCTCGCTCTCGCTCGGGATGACAACCGCATAAACTGCGCTGCGCGGTGGGCAGCTGCCCTGATGGCCATCCGCCATCTGCCATCCGCCATCAGCGCAGCTGCCATCCGCCATCCGCGCAGCCACCATCAGCGAGCGCCAACAGCACAGCGCGCGTAAACTGCCGCGCACATGTTTCCCGACGTCGACCGCAACGCCTGGCGCGCGCTCTTCGCCGCGCAGCTCGGATGGATGCTCGACGCGATGGACTTCCTCCTCTTCACCTTCGCGCTCGTGCCGATCCAGAAAGAATTCGGACTGACGAAGGCGCAGATCGGAATCCCGCTCGCGGTCGGACTCTTCGCCAGCGCGATCGGCGGCATGTTCTTCGGCCATCTCGCCGACCGCATCGGACGCGTGCGCGCGATGACGATCAGCATCCTGCTGTACTCGCTGGCGACGGCGGGAGTCGCGACCTCGCACGCGCTGTGGCAACTGATCGCGTGGCGCGTGCTCGTCGGACTCGGCATGGGCGGCGAGTGGACGTGCGGCGCGGTGCTCGTCGCGGAGACGTGGCCGGCGCATCACCGCGCGAAAGCCATCGGCATCATGCAGTCGGGATGGGCGATCGGCGCGCTCATCGCGGCCGGACTCTCCACGCTCGTGCTCGAGCCTCTCGGATGGCGCGTGCTCTTTTTCATCGGCGCGTTGCCGGCCGTATTCGCGTTCGTCGTCCGCCGCACCGTCGAAGAGCCGGCGCTGTGGCGCGAGCGGCAACAGCGCACGACGCGCTTCAGCGAGATCTTCGGCGCTGCATTTCGCAAACGCATCGCCATCGCCACGCTCGTCGCGAGCAGCGTGCTCATCGCGTACTGGGGCGTGACGTCCTGGCTGCCGGCGTTTCTCGCCACGCCGGTCGCGCAGGGCGGCGCGGGACTCACGATCACGAAGTCGGCCGCGTGGCTGATTCTTCTGCAGGCCGGCGCATTTCTCGGATACATTACCTTCGGCTGGATCGCCGACCGCATAGGGCGCCGTCCCGCCTTCACGCTGTTCATGATCGCCGCGACGATCGTCATTCCGATCTTCGCGTTCCATGCGCGCACGCCGCTGATCCTGCTCACGCTCCTGCCGCTCGTCGGCTACTTCGCGCACGGATACTTCTCGGTGTTCGGCGCGATGCTCGCGGAGCTCTTCCCGACGCGCATCCGCGCCAGCGCGCAGGGCTTCTGCTACAACACCGGCCGCTTCGCGGCGGCGGCGAGCACGTACGGTGTCGGCGCTGCCGCGACAAAGTACGGCCTCGGCGTCTCGATCTCCGTCGTCGCCCTGCTCTTCGCGATCGGCGCGATCCTCATCTGGCTGCTCCCTGAAACGAAAGGAGCGGAATTGTGATCAACGTGAGCGCCGACCTCGGCGAAGGCTCGCCCGGCGAAGACGAAATCTGGCCGCTCATCGACAGCGCGAACGTCGCCTGCGGCGGCCACACCGGCGACGAGCATTCGATGCGCGAGGCCGCCGTGCGTGCGCATGAGCACAACGTGCGGCTCGGCGCGCATCCGTCATACCCCGACCGCGAAAACTTCGGACGCAAGTCGATGGACATACCGCCGCACGACTTGCGCGCGTCGCTCATCGCGCAGATCTCGACGCTGCGCCTGTTCGGCGAAGTCCATCACGTCAAGCCGCACGGCGCCCTCTATAACGACGCACACAAAAACCGCGACCTCGCCGACGTCATCGTCGACGCTCTACGACAGATGGATCCGAACATGGCGCTCGTCGCCGCCGACCACTCCCAAATGGCCGCCGCCGCCCGCGCCGCCGGAACGCCCGTCATCCGCGAAGCCTTCGCCGACCGCCGCTACGAGCCCGACGGCGCCCTCGTCTCACGCAAAGAACCGCGATCGACCCTCACGATCGAAGAAGCCGCCGCCCAGGCCGCGCTCCTCGCACGCGAAGGAGTCGTCATCGCGCGCGACGGATCGAGAGTGCCGATCGCGTTCGACACCATCTGCATTCACGCGGACATGGATGGAGCGGTCGAACGGTTACGCGCAATCCGCGCGAGCCTCGGCCGTTGACGCGCGAGCTTCGGCGCGAAGCCTCGACAGATTCTGCCGGCGCAACGACGCCTTGGGGGCAGGGATCGATGCCTTCGCCGGCCGCAACGATGCCTTCGATGAAGCCATCGATGACTTCACCGAACGTAACAATGACTTCGCGAACCGTAACAATGCCTTCGATGAACGTAACGATGCTTTCGCTGAATGTAACAATGGCTTCGCTGAACGTAACAATGGCTTCGTGGAACGCAACAAAGGCTTCGCGGAACGCAACAATGACTTCACGGAACGCAACGATGGCTTCGCACAACGTAACAGTGACTTCGCGGAAAGCAACGATGACTTCGCGGAAAGGAACGATGACTTCACGGAACGCAACGATGGCTTCGCACAACGTAACAGTGATTTCGCGGAAAGGAACGATGACTTCGCGGAAAGCAACGATGACTTCGCGGAAAGGAACGACGGCTTCGCGGAAAGGAACGACGGCTTCGCGGAAAGGAACGACGGCTTCGCGGAAAGGAACGATGGCTTCGCCGAAAGGAACGACGGCTTCGCGGAAAGGAACGATGACTTCGCCGAAGTGAACGATGACTTCACGGAAGGAAACGACGCTTAAAACGAATCATCCGTCATCCTGCGTCTGGCCGGCCGTGGATTGCCACCTGGCGTCCGCCGTTCGCTGGATGCCGTCGGAAGGAATGGTCCGGCCCAACATCGTTCGCACGGACGCCCGGAAATCCTTCGATCTGGTGGGAAAGCCGCCGGCGATCAGCGCCTCGGCAATCTGCCGTGCCGTTTGCGGCTCCCTGATCGCCGCCAGATGGGCGGCTGCGGCCTCCGTAAAATGCAGCAACGCGTACGGCCTCTCAGCGGCCGGCGAGAGCCGTGCCGGTTCCTCCGTCCCCGCCGCCCCAACCCCCTGAGGCGCCTCCGCCGTCCCCTCCGCCGTCAACACCTCTTCCAACGCCCGAATCGCCCGCTCCACCCCCGACAATTCGGCGCGAAGCCGGCTTTCCTCTTTCCGAAGCGCCCGCAGAACCTCAGCAACTTTGCTCATCAACGTAACAGTGTCGCAACTACGAGCAAGTTGCGCAACAGTTAACGCAACAGATTCCCGCCGCCGCCGTTGACAAAGAACCACCATTCGGCGACCATCCCCGTCCTCCCAACATGCTGTGGTGTAGCTCAGTTGGTAGAGCGCCGGATTGTTAATCCGGTGGTCGTAGGTTCGAGTCCTACCGCCACAGCCAATTGGAATCAGAGACTTAACTAGAATCTGCGACGCGTTTGACGCCTCAAATCGAACCCGCGACATTCTATAAAGTTTCTATTTTTTTCCGAGCATCGCGTTTAACTCCGCTCGCAAATCGACCAAAACCGATCTCTGAGGTGCATCGCAGGAACGGAGATTCTTGCGATGGCAGACACCTTCACCTCGGCTCAAGAGACGGCGCGGCGGACGGGGACTCTCGACCGGTGCGCTCGCGAACGCCGCTACCCGCCCCAAGGCTCCCGGGTTTGCCTGCGGGTCAAATCGCTAGAGTTCGCGCAAACCTAGTAGGATGCGGAGCAGGGATGCGTCGAGAAACGCGCGGCGCGCAGAGGAAACATTCAGGCGGGAAGTAGAGGCTGGCGTAACTAGATGGCGGCGAACGAGCAGAACGAAACCGACGATCTACATCCGACGTTCAGCGTCGACACACATCTCTTCAGGGAGCTTGGTGAACTACTTGTCGGCCGCGAATCCACGGCCCTCATCGAACTGATCAAGAATTCATACGACGCCGATGCGAAAGAAGTCGTTGTCTTCGGAGAAATGCTCTCGAATCCGAAAGCCGGGTACATTGCCATTCGTGACGACGGAAACGGTATGGGCCGCAAGGAGTTCGAGCAAGGATTTCTTCGAATCGCGTCGCGTACTAAGGAGTCGGGTCAAAGACGATCGGAGCGACTTCGCAGACGATACACGGGAGCGAAGGGCATCGGCCGTTTGGCCGCGCACAAGCTAGCCCACGTCGTTGATGTGACATCTTTTCGCTGGTCGGGGAAGCCGCATTCACTTACTGCCTCTCATGGTGTCGAAGCGACAATCCGATGGGATGTTGTGGAGCAGTACGCCACTCTCGATAAACTAGCGGGTACTGACGCCGTCACAGTCCAAGAGCTAACGCCCGACGTCACGACACGTCCAGGGACGACCATCACATTGCGCCGTCTCCGGACCAGGTGGTCGAAAGCCGCTCACGCGCGGTTCCTTGAAGAAATTCAGACATTCGGACCGTCAAAAGCGCTGATAGAACCGATCCCGCGGCGTATCGTCGGTAGACGTCTGATATTCGATCGGCCTGTTTTGAGAGACATCAAAGCAGCGAAACGTGACACTTTCGAGGTGAAGCTGGACGGCGATCTCTTACCACCCGACGCATTTTTCCAAGCGAAGGTAGAAGCGGCAACTTGGGTGCTGGAGATTGAGGCACAAGCGAAAACGAAACGAGTGCGGTACGTCATCGCACCAACAAAAGAGACCGAAGCGGAGTTCCCTGACGCCGAGAAGCAGGAATTCGAAGTCGCACATCCGTCGCCCAAGGACGGGCCGTTCTTCCAGGCTCGGGTTCTGATACGCACAGGGCGTGCTTGGGAATCGCGAACCAGCGGTATCCGTGTTTTTATGGAAGGCTTCCGTGTTCTGCCATACGGCGAGAGCCGCAATGACTGGCTAGGCATTGACCGTGACGTGACCGAGCGTGGACGGGGGAAGCTTCTCCGCAACGAGTCAGCAGACATTTTAGGGCAGCTCTTACTTGAAGACGATGACAAGAAGAATGATGCACTACTGGTCCTGCCTAACAAACATTACTTCGGCGCGGTGTTCCTAACGCAGGCTGGTGGCCGTAACCTACGCATGCTCGTAAACCGGGAGGGATTTGTTCCCGATTCTGTCTTCGAGACTCTGACGGCGCTGGTTCGCGCAGGAATCGATCTCGCGACGCGAGCGCGGGCGGCAGCTTCTGAGCAGCAGCGGGAAGCGAGACGACAGCAGCGCGCGAAAGGGCGAACGCAATCCGGCGCACCACCATTACGCGGCGATGCGCCGGCGACGAGTGCGCTCCGGGTCAGAGTCAGTCAAGCTGAGGACTCTGCAAAGGCGGCGCGGCGTCTGTTGGAGGCTGGCAACGTCAAAGGCGCGCAGGAGAAGGTCGCACAGACGCTCGAGTATGTTGCGGACGCCAGCTCAATCTCAGGTGATGTTATCAACGAACTTGCAATGATCCGAGTCCTTGCGTCTGTGGGAACGCAGATGGCTGGATTTGTTCACGAGATCAACGGGCTTGTAGGCGCAGCTGAGTCGCTGGACGCGGCGCTGAGAAATCTCAAGAGTCACACTGCCGGTCGGAAGGAAGCGAACGTCCTGGCCTTGATCATTCGAACCATGGCCGACTTGCGGAGGAATCTCGAACGGCAAGCATCGTATCTGGTGGATGTTGTGACGCCAGACGCACGCCGGCGTCGTTCAAGGTTGCGGATCGAGGAAAAATTTGACGCGGGCGCACGATTGATCGCTCACGTGGCGGAGGCTAGGAACATTCAGATCGAGAACCGGATCTCTGCAGACGCCCAGTCGCCGCCAATGTTCCCCGCGGAACTCACCACCGTCTTCTCGAACCTACTAACGAACGCTGTTAAAGCTGCCGGTGAGGCCGGCCGCATCCGTGCTACCTCTAGACGAGCCAAGGACAGCGTTATTCTACGCATCGAAAACACGGGCAGCTCGGTTCACCCTGCCAAAGGCGAGCGGTGGTTTCGGCCTTTCGAGTCGTCCACGGCGCAAGTCGACGCGGTATTGGGCCAAGGTATGGGACTAGGACTACCGATCACGCGAGGGGTTCTCGCGGAGTACGGTGGCACAATCAAGTTCGTTACACCGTCTAAGGGCTTCGCAACGGCACTCGAAATCGTTCTTCCGAGCCAGTCATGATCCAACCGAAACGACCAGTGGTTCTGACGATCGACGATGACGATCAGAACGCCACCGAGCTGAAGCTGCAAAAGGCGGTGGATGTTCTCGCGCGGAAGCCTGATGAGGTCACGACGGCGGACCTCAAGAAAGCGAATGTTATTCTGGTCGACTACCAACTCGAAGACTGGCCCGGACGTCAAGAGGTCCACTCGATCTCTCTTCAACCTGGAAACGGCGTTGCGTTGGCGGCCGTGCTGCGTTCTCAAGTGGAGGAGCACATCGGCGACCAGCGGCGGGCGTTTGCAATTCACTCTGGGAAGCTGGATGAACTCAGTGGAGGACTGCCAGCACTTTCCCGCGAACATGCGATCGCCCGGACGCTCAACCTCGAATGGGTGTTCTCAAAGCGCCAGAATCAGAAGAGCCCTAAATTGGATGTCCAGGTTGCGGCGTTGGCCGGCGCGGTCAAGGCTCTGCCAAGGAAGTGGCCGGAGAACCCGGAGAAAGCGCAGCGCTTCGTTAGTAGGTTGTTGGCCACTCCGCCACAACAGCCATGGGGCAGCCGGGCCGCCGCGGACGTTGAGACGTGTCATCCGCCGATTCATGAATGGGCCGCATCGACGCACGGCATGGCGTTGCTCCGTTGGCTCCTCCATCAGGTTCTTCCGTATCCCTCGTTTCTCTGGGAAGATCGATACCTCGCGGCGCGCCTCTGCGTAAAAGTGGAATCGCTCCGTCAGGCGTTAGCGTCGGAGAGCAAGGCGCGTCGAGTACTTGAGCCGCTCCGCTATAAGGGTGTGCTTGCCGAGTTTCTTGGCGACCGGTGGTGGCGAGCGGGTGTTGAGCACATGCTGTGGGAATGGACAGACGGCGAGCCCTTCAACGCGGTGGTGGTTCGTGATGCTGTTCAGGCCCACGTCTCCAAGGTGCTCGAACCGCTGAAGTTTAATCGTCCCGTTGTGTGTGTGGATCCACAATCGTTCCGGCCGCTAGATCAGACCATCGACGTGATAAATGCTGTGGAGATCAAGCCGGATGATTGGCCCGCGTATGCCGAACAGGCGTGGGTACATATCGATAGTACGAAAGACGAAGGAATCGCAGCTCTCGTCGTCCCTCAGGACAGACACCGCATAGAGAGTGCGCCGTGACATCGTTGCTCCGCTGCTTCGTCGCACCAAACCGTGCGGGAGGTTCGCGATGAGCGAGCTCGAGTTCGGTTTTCAGGACGTTCTGGACGAACTCGATGCGCTCGACAAGATCATCGGACCTTATTGCGGCCCGCGTTCAAGAACCGTCCTGCCGCAACTGATCACTGAGCTAAAAAGCATACGCGACAACCTCGCGAAACGTGCCTGGCCGTGGGGCATTCGTGAAAGCAATCCGTTCTACACCGCCGTAAGCTGCGGTGAATATCAGCCTGACGACCAAGGCGCAGATAACGTATTCGCCGAGATCACCAGCACATGGACGATTCAGCGAATTCCTCCGCGGAAAAAGTCGGGGAAAGCTGCGCGGTTTAGGCTCACAGGCAACGCTTCGACTCGTGTTCGGATATATCGGGAAATGCCGACAGGCAGAGCCCCTGCCGAATTGGCAATGTGGAGGGCCGAAATCGGCGACGCCTTTTCGCCCGGCTGTCACTTTCACGTACAAATACTAGGTGAAGGCGATGAGCCGCCTTTCCCGCGCTCGCTCGATATCCCTCGTCTACCTACGCTCATCGTCACTCCTGCCGCGGTGGTGGAGTATGTCGTTGGTGAGCTATTTCAAGAAAGTTGGCTTAAACATCTGAGCAGTCAATCCGCCAATCTTAATCGATGGTGGCCAATTCAGCGCCGGTACCTGAGCGCCGTCCTCGCGTGGCAACTGAAAGTCATCGAGGACGCATCTGGATCTCCATGGGGGACGCTGAAAAAAGCTAAGCCCGACTCTCAGCTGTTTGTCGCGAGCTTTTGACATGAACGCCCTCGAAATCCTCGGGCTAGCAGACACTGAACGGGCGACGTCAGCACCATCTCTGATTCCGCAGTCGTGCGTCGTCTTCACTCCAAGGCCACTGGCGGATGCAATGGTTCAGGCCGTGGGTGATCAGCCACATGCTACATGGCTCGAACCTTGTGTGGGCGATGGCGTCTTCCTGGAAGCACTCGCTGCGGCGAATGTGGAGCCTACTCGAATCCGGGCGTTAGACATTGATATGAATCCGAGCAAGCAAGATCACCTTGCACACACTTTGCGAGGTGAAGAGTTTTTTTGTTGGCGCGAGAGCACCACGGAGCGATTCTCGAGAATCGTCGCCAATCCTCCGTACGTCGCGCTGAATCGCATGCCTCCTACTGTTCAGGAGGCCGCACTGCGCGTCATAGTGCCCGGCACTAAGCACCGGGTTTCGCTCGGAGCAAATGCGTGGTTCGCGTTTCTTTGCGCAAGTATCGCGTTGTTGCGCTGGAGGGGCAGCCTCGCATTCCTGCTCCCGGCGGCGTGGGAGTACGCAGATTACGCTGCGTCTCTGCGGGAATCCATCCAGCTACTATTCCAAGCCGTGGAAGTTCATCGGTGCAGAAAGCCGCTCTTTAGGACAGTTCTCGAGGGTAGCGTGGTTCTAGTAGCGCACGGCTATCACGGCGCGCTGTTTGGTCATAAAGCAGCGTCCCTCCAGCGGATCGACTACAAGACTCCGAACGCGCTCATCGCGACGCTCGCGACTCGCCGGCCAGCAAACGCGAGCTCTGGCGCTCGTGTGATTAGCATCTCTACCGACGCAGGGTTGGAATCGGTGCACCAGTCACCCGCTCCACCTGATTCATGTCGTCCCACAGAAACCAAGGCTTCTCCAGCGATCCGGCGGCTGGATGACGTCATTCAGATTCGCCTTGGTGGCGTCACCGGTGATGCGAGCTACTTCGTTCTCTCAGAGGAACAGCGCCTTCGCCACCGGTTGCCAGCGGCCGCTTGCCGTCCAATCATATCGAGGGCTCGCCATCTCACGGCGGCAGCGATCACAACCGATTATTGGCGCCAGTTCCGCGACGATGGTGAACGTGTCTGGTTGTTTGATCCTCGACCATCGCAAACCCGCATTGACGCAGTGAGGCGGTATCTTGAGCTGAGTCCCGAAGACGGCGGCTGCGATCGTACCGCACTTAAAGTGCGCTCTCGGGAACCTTGGTATCGTACGCCTATCCAGCGAACCATCGATGGGTTTATGAGCGGAATGTCGGGCTGGGGGCCATGGGTCGTGTTTAGAAGGATGGCGCGATTAGCCGCGACGAACACGCTCTACGTTGTTCACTTTCGTGCTGGCTGGACCACCGACGAGCGAGCAGCTTGGGCAATGTGGTTGCTCACATCAGATGCGACCCGCCATCTTGACCGGATCGGCCGTCGATACGCCGATGGGCTCGTGAAGTTCGAGCCAGGTGACGTTGCTGAACTTCCGATCGCCACACCGGTCCGGACGGTCGGTGCGTATGCCGCATACGAACGCGCCGTTCGACTCTTGTTGAAGGGCCAGAAGTCAGCATCACGACGGGAAGCGGACGACTGGTTCTAGATTCGCGATTATTCCCGTAGTGCGAAGCAACGCGCGGGCGGTTCTTTGATGACCAGCGATGGGCCTTCTTCGGGACGGTATTCCGTCGCAGGTATCTAACAAGTTTCTATTTTTCCGCGGTGGTTCTCTCCGGACCGCTCAGGACAGCTCCAGATAGGCCGTAAATCATTGATCTAGCGCCGTCTCTCGCGGTCCGGACCGGACAATTACGATTGTTAATCCAGTGGTCGGAGGTTCGAGCCCTCCCGCCACAGCCAAGTTCATTCCGGAGACGGTGCTGCTCCGTGGTCTTGAGCTTGACCAGATTGACTCGTCCGCATAGTTTTGCGGCATGTCCGATCCGAAGGTTTGGCATCTTCATGAGGCGAAGGCCCGATTCAGCGAGCTATTCCGGCGCGTGCGTTCGGATGGTCCGCAGCGCGTCGTGAAACAACGTGGAGAGGCAGTCGTTATCGTCACGGCCGAGGAATACGATCGCAGCGGCGAACTTGCCCGGCAGCCGGAATCGCTTCTCGAGTTTTCCAATCTGCCGCCGGCGGACGGACACTCGACCTGACGCGAAAACGCGATACGACGAGAAGGATCAAGTGGTAACCGTTCTTCGGGCTACCTCCTCGATACGAATGTCATTTCAGAGCTGATGAAGGCGCGGCCCGCGCGCTCGGTTGCCGATTGGATCATCTCGACACCCGAAGAGTTGATGCATCTCAGCGTCATCACCATCGGAGAGATTCGAAAAGGGATTGACCTGTTCGACGAAGATGAACCGAAGCGAGGCGCACTTCAGAGCTGGCTCGATCATGATTTGCGCATCCGTTTCGCAGGCCGACTCCTTTCATTCGACGAATGGGTTGCGGAACGATGCAGCCAGATCGAGGCACTCGCAAAGCGACAACGTGTCACTTTCCCACGATCGATGCCCAGCTCGCCGCAAGGGCGCTCCATCATGGCCTGACGTTCGTCACTCGAAATACGGCGGATGTTCCCCTGACCGGAGTGCCTCTGTTTAATCCGTGGAGCGGTTCCTCCACACGCTGATGGAACGCTCGCGCCCGATCTGCGGTTTCGGGATTACGATTTGCACCTCAAGCGATGACCATGCGACGCACGGCGATAGCAGCGGCCTGGGTGATCGGCGCGACCATTCCGCTTCTTGCGGCGGTCGTGTTCGTCTTTGGGTGTTGCGTCCTGCCGTTTCATGGCATGATCCACAAGGCGTTGCCGCTGTGTGACGTCGCGTTCGGTTTCATCCGCGGCGAGCAGCACGATCAAGGTGGCCGGCAGACGCCCGTTCCGGCGCGCGAAAAACAGGAGCCGGTGAAGCGGATCGCGACCGAGGTGCCGCGCTCGTCCCGACTCGTGGTCACAGCGGCGGCAGGGCAGCACTTCACGGCATCGGACGCGACGACGTACCGTAGCTTCATCTCATTGGGCGCGATCCGCTGCGACCGGGACGTGGGATTGCACGTTCTCGTCCGCACGCTCCTGATTTGATCCTCCCGCCCGGGACGCGCACTGAGGCCGCTTCCGCGCGCCTGATGCCGACGCGTCATCTCTCGCTCGACACGCTGAATGCCGATCCGCGCGACGTCTCGTTCGTCGCGCCGCTACGGCACGCCCGAAGGAGAGTTTCCCAACATGAAGTTCGTCAAGACAGCAATTCCCACGCTCGTGCTGCTCGTCGCGTTCAGTGCGCAGGCGGCCGAGAAAAGCGGCGCGCTGAGCGGCACCATCGTCAGCCGCGACGCAGCCACCAATCGACTCACCGTTGCCCATACCGAGGTGCCCGGCGTCATGGGCGCCATGACCATGCCGTACGAAGTGCGCGGCCAGAAGGTCGCATCACTGCCGAAAGACGGCGCGAAGATCACCGCCACGCTTCACGAATCTGATGGCACGTACTGGCTGACCAACGTTGCCGCGGCGGGTGCGAAGGCGATGCAGGAGTATCCGATGAGCGAGCCGCCCGCAACGTCTGCACCGCAGCACGAGCATGCCGCCATGCAGCAGCACGCCGATCACGCGCAGCACGGCGGCGCGGCTGCACCGCAGCCGATGACCGGTATGCAGCACGGCGAGCAGGAGCAGATGCAGCACGGCGGCATGAGCGGGATGCAGATGCAAAGCGATGCGACGAGCGAGCTGTTGATGCGTCAGGCGTCCGGCACCAGCATGAATCCGGCTGCCGCGCCGATGCACATGACGATGACGCAGCACGGAGACTGGATGCTGATGCTGCACGGGCTCGCATTCGTCAATCAGGTCGTGCAGTCGGGTCCCCGCGGCGATGACAAGTTCTTTTCGACGAATTGGATCATGGGGATGGCCGAACGGCCGCTGGGCGGCGGTCACCTGATGCTCCGCTCCATGCTCAGTCTCGAGCCGCTGACAGTCGGGAAGAAGTACCCGGAATTGTTCCAGACGGGGGAGACGGTCGACGGGCGTCCGATCATCGACGCGCAGCATCCGCACGATTTCTTCATGGAGGTGGCCGCCGAATATGCGCACCCCCTCGGCGCGAATACGATCGGGTACATCTACGCCGCGCCGTTCGGCGATCCTTCTCTCGGCCCGGTCGCCTATCCGCATCGCGCGTCGGCGTCGGAGATCCCGCAGGCGACGCTCAGCCATCACGTGCAGGATTCGACGCACATCGCCGGAAGCGTCATCACGCTCGGTGCGCAGCGCGGCGTGCTCGGATTCGCGTTCAGCGGTTTCCATGGACGCGAGCCGGACGAAAAGAGATGGGACATCGATACCGGCAAGATCGATTCGTGGGCCGCGCGGCTGACGTTCGATCCGAGTCCCAACTGGAGCGCGCAAATCTCCACCGGCCATCTGGAGCATCCTGAAGCGGCGGAGCCGGGCAACATCCAGCGGACCACCGCCTCCGTCGCGTACAGCAAGGCCACGAGCGTCGGCCGGTGGGACACGAGCGTCATCTTCGGGCACAACAAAAAGAGCGGGGGACATGCCCCGATTTCATGGCTCGCGGAATCCGTGCTGCAGTTCGGCGGCCGCAACTACGTCACCGGCCGCGCGGAGATCGTCGATAAGGACGAGCTGTTCGCCGTGCAGGATGCGCCTCCCGCGATCGGGCACGGCGTGTTTCGCGTGAAGGCGCTGACGATCGGCTACTCGCGCGACGTGCTCACGACGCAGGCGCTCGCCGGCGCGCTCGGTGCGAACGTGACGGCGTACTCGATTCCCGACGCCCTCAAGCCGAGCTACGGCAGCAGTCCGCACTCTTTCTATCTCTTCGTTCGCCTGCGCGGCGGCAGCTCGTCCGCGCACGACATGCATTCCATGCACATGTGAGGCGAGACGTGGCACGACAGCACTGGCACATCACCGGAAAAATTCTGGCGGCGGCGATCGTCCTCGCGGCCGCGGGACTCATCATCATCTGCGCCTGGCTGGTTCATTACGGCCTGAGCGCACGCACGCGGCCCACGATGATGGAGGCGGTGATCGCGCGGAGCGTGCGGCGCCTGGCGACACCGGCAAGAATGCGCGGCGCGCGCAATCCCGTTCCGCTCACCGCCGGCGCCTTGGCGGAAGGTCGCGCGCATTGGGCGGATCATTGCGCGACATGCCACGCCAATGATGGCAGCGGAAACACCGAGATCGGCCGCAACCTTTATCCGAAAGCTCCCGACATGCGGCGACCGCGAACGCAGGAGCTGACGGACGGAGAGTTGTTCTCGATCATCAAGAACGGCGTACGGCTCACCGGGATGCCGGCATGGGGCGATCCCGCCGGCCATGATGACGCCGAGAACTGGAAGCTGGTTCACTTCATCCGGCATCTGTCGAAGCTCACGCCCGAGGAGACGGCTGAAATGGAGAAGCTGAATCCGAAGTCGCCGGAAGAATGGCAGCAGATGCAGCAGGAAGAAGCATTTCTCGCCGGCGGCGACGCTTCGTCAACGCCGGCTCCCAGCTCAACCACGCATTCACACCACCACTGAAAGGACATCCATGAAGAAACTCGCCGCGGTCTCTCTCTTCCTCCTCCTGGCCGTCAGCAGCGCCTTCGCGCACGCCGGCCACATTCACACCTACATGGGAAAAGTCACGATGCTGCACGGCCGCAACGCATTCATGATGAAGACGACGGACGGCAAGGACCTCACGATCCAGACTTCGCAGAAAACGAAGTGGCTGCACTCCGACAGCCACGCGGCGAAACAGTCCGAGCTCGCTGTCGGGCAACGTGTCGTTGTGAAGATGATGGCCGACGGCAAGACCGCCGGCACCGTGAAGATGAGCGCTCCGGCAAAGAAATAGCGCGGGTCCGCGAGGAAGTCCGGACCGATGTTCGTTCAACCGATCGACTCCTTTTTGTGCGCTGAGTTTTTTTGCATGGCGCGAAAGATTCGCTCCGGCGTCTTCCAATTGACGCAAACAACTCGCGGGAGTACGCTGCCCTGGTTCAGCGGGGTCTTGCGTGTCCGTGCTCGTGATTGAAGACGACCGGGCGTTGAGGGCGCTCCTGGAGGCGATTCTCCGGCGCAACGGTATCTCCACTCGCACGGTGGCGAGAGGCGATGATGCTCTGAGCGCAATCTTGGAGGGCGTCCATGACGCGATCATTCTTGATCTCCTCCTTCCGGGCTTGAGCGGCGTCGAGCTGCTTCAGGTGCTACGCGAGAGGCAACCTCATCTCCTCAGCCGCGTAATCGTCATCACGGCCGTCTCCGCCGCGACGCTGCAAAGCTTCGAGTTCGGTCATCTGATCTGGAAGCTCATCCGGAAGCCATTCGAGATCGATGATCTCGTCGCGACAGTCCTCGGCTGCGTTGCATGTCACGCCGCGGGGATGTCACAAGATCCAGCGGAGTTCTCACGCTGGTTCGAGAAGCGATCGGCACCGTTGAATGCCAGCACCGGAGTCATCGCGGTGGTGTCGGATCACGCGCTGCACCTTCGCGCGGACTTTGGATACGCTGCCGGCGCGGCAACCTCCGCCTTTCCCGTTCCGATCGATCGAAACTATCCAATCTGTGCCGCGTTTCGTTTGAGGAAACCGGTGTGGATTGCGTCGCTCACGCTCGAGAGCGCCGAGTATCCGTTGCTTCTCTCGATCTGGACTGCGAACGGCAGCCAGGCGATCGCAGCCCTTCCTCTCGTGCACGAGCGGCAGGTGCTTGGAACGATCGGCTGGAGCTTCGAGCAACCGCAAGCTTTCAAGGCGGCACAGCGAGATGCCCTGTCGCAGACCGCCTCGGAGTGCCTCGCGATTCTGGAGCACGATTCGGACGCGGGTCGCATCGTCCGGTCTCACTCTTGAACGGTGCGGTGGCTCGCAGCAATGCGTCACAGCGTCACGCCGAATCATGATTTTGCGTCATCCCGAGCGGGAGCGAGGGACCTGGGCGGGTGGTGCGCGTTGCAAACGCCTCGCAGCCCCCGCCCACCCAGGTCCCTCGCTCCCGCTCGGGATGACATGGGCGAGACCAGTGATGAATCGCACACGGCGAAGTGCGGCGACTCACCACGGCTCCGACAGCGCCGCCGTAACGTATCCAGGGAGCGAGGCTCAGCGCGAGGAATCTTTTCCCCGCGTTGGCCGTCTCACTGGAACGGATAGTGTTCATGCTTCGCACCACGATGCTTCGCAAGCCGCTCATCCTGGCGATCGTGCTGGTGATCGCCGGTCTCGCACCGGCGGCCGCGATCATCGGCTTCTGTACACGGATGCCGTGCTGCTCGCACGCGCCTGACGCGACGCTTGTGCTGGCGACGGAACGAGGCGATTGCTGCACGGCGATCACCTGTTACGACACACCGGCCGCGAAGCTCACGGGATCCCCGGCAGCACCAACCGTCGGGTTCGCGTCCGCGCTCGCAGCCGTTCCTCCAGGGTCGCGCCTCGCGCCCACCCTTGCGCACGCGTTCAACGATACGTCGCCCCGGCGCGGAGTCGTCGACAGGCTCGCCCTCCTCTCCATTCTTCTCATTTGATCCCTCACGCGCTCGTGACCTTTTCGCGCGGACACGACCCGTCCGCGACTCCGAGCCTGTGAGGATTTCATGGATCGAAGACTCTTGGCCTGCGTTGCAGGCGCACTTCTGAGTGCCTTTGTAAGCGCAAGGCCCGCGTCGGCCCTCGACTGGAACGACCCGCATTCGATCGTCGCAGCGGCGATCGCGGCTTCACCGTCGCTGCGCGAGATCGACGCGAACCTCGCCGCCGCGCGCGCGCAGGTCCGCGGAGCGGGCGCGCTGCCAAACCCGATGCTGATGGCGGGGGTGCGGGATCAACAGATCGACCTCTCGCGCGATCCGATGATGACGATGTACATGGTCGGCGCGTCACAGACCTTCGTGCGCGGCGAACGCCGCGATGCGCTGCGGCGCGCGGCGCAGCTCGGCGTCGAGCGGCTGGAGCACGAAGCGGACTCCCGGCGTGCCGAGATCACGCGCGACGTGCTGATGGCCTACGACGAAGCCGCGGCGGCAAACAATCAGATCGCCGCGAACGACGAGATCGTGAAGCTGGCGGCAATGATGAGCGAGGCCGCGCGCGCCCGGTACGAAGTCGGCGCAACGGCGCAAAGCGACATCATCCGCGCCAAGGTCGAGGCCAGCAATATCCAACACGCTGTCCTGATGCAGCGCGGCGTCCGGGATAGCGCGCTCGCACGCCTCCGCGCTCTCGTCGGCCTTCCCGCAAACGAAACGATCCCTTCCTTCGCGCTCAACCATGCGATGGAGCACCACGCACATGCAGAAGACGTATCGCTCGATCCTTCGACGCCGGCGATTGCCGCGCTGGAAACAGAAGCGGCTCGGAGTGAAGAAGACATCCGGCTCGCGAAATTGACGGCGAAGCCCGACTTCAGCATCGAAGCGTCATACGGCTTGCGGCCGGAACAGAAGGACATGTTCAGCGTCGTCGGCCGCATCGAGCTGCCGATCCGAAAGAAGACCACGATCGAGCCGCGCGTCGCCGAGGCCATCGGAAGACGCGATGCGGCACGGGCGCAGATTGGCATGCTTCGGCAGCAACTCGCTGCCGCCTTCGGCGAAGCGCTCGCCTCGCGCAACGAGGCCGTCGAACAAATCAATCTTCATGTCGAGCAGCTCGTACCCGAAGCGAAGCTCGGCTTCGAATCGGCGCTCGCGTCGTACCAGACAGGGAAGGCAACATTCGACGGCGTGCTCGGCGCGCTGCAAACCTACCGCACGCTCAATGTCGATTATTACGAGTTCCTGCGCCAGCTACTGGTCGCGGATGCCGAAATCGACGCGCTCCAGCACGGTGCAACCGGCGGAAGCGGAGCGGTGGCGATGGGAGGTGCGCGATGAAACGGACCTGGCTGCCGTGGCTCCTCAGCGCGCTCTTCGCCCTCGCCTTCGGCATCGTGCTGGTCCTCCTCCTGTCGCAGCGCGGAGGATCGGCCAACGAGATCGGTGGCGTCACGCAGGACCACTCGGGCCGGCGCGTCGTCGCCTGGATCGACCCGATGTACTCGCAAGGCCCACCGCATCTCTACGAGTCCAATCACCCCGGCGTCGCACCCGACTGCGGCATGAAGCTCGTGCCGCAATACGCGGAAGAAGCCACGACGACGCATGCGACATCGACCATCGACGGATACGCGAACGTCTCGGTTGCACCGCAGCGCCAGCAACTCATCGGGGTCAAGCTCGCGACGGCCGAACTGCGCGATCTCTCGCGCAACATCCGCACGACCGGCAGGGTGACGGCCGACGAGCGACGCGTGGCGCAGGTGCGGACCAAGTTCGAAGGGTTCATCGAGACGCTCTACGTCAACTTCACCGGCCAGCCCGTGCGCCGCGGCGATCCGCTGCTCGCCGTCTACAGTCCCGATCTCCTCGCCACACAAAACGAATTGCTCCTCGCCGAACGCAATCATTCCGACCTCGGCCGCACGCTTGCCGATGCGGCACGCGCGCGTCTCCGTCTTTGGGACATGAGCGCGGCGGACATCGCCCGCGTCGTGCGAACCGGCCAGGCCACGCGCGATGTGGTTCTCCGCTCGCCCGTGAGCGGCGTCGTGACGACGAAGAACGCCGTCGCCGGCGCGCGCGTGATGCCGAGCGACACGCTCTACGAGGTCACCGATCTGTCGCACGTCTGGGTGCTCGCGGATGTCTACCAATCCGAGTTGCAGGCGGTGCGCGTCGGAACCCCGGCGCAAATCATCGTCGGCGGCCAGACGCTTCCGGGCCGCGTGACGTTCATCGGTCCCGTCGTCGCAGCGCAGACGCGCACGGCAACCGTTCGCATCGAGCTCGAGAACGCGGCTGGTCTGCTCAAGCCCGACATGTACGCCGACGTCATGCTGCAGCAGCCGGCCGGATCATCGGTGGCGATTCCCGACAGCGCAGTGATGAACACCGGCACGCGGTCGCTCGTGTTCATCGCGCGCGGAGACGGCACGTTTGAACCGCGGCAGGTGACCACCGGTGCGAAGGGCGACGGCTTCTATGCGATCCGTTCCGGCGTGCGGCCGGGCGAGCGAGTCGTGGTTGATGCGAACTTCCTGGTCGATTCGGAATCGCGTCTGAAGTCCGCGCTCTCGCGGTTCTAAAAGCAGAAAGCAGAAGGCAGAAAGCAGAAATGAAAGACTTAAAGGATCGTACTCGTGATTTTGCGCTCAGGGTGGTTCGACTGTGTGCCCGAGATCGTGGAGGGCTCGAATCTCATGACCGCGAAAATGCTCGAAGCGATCAGGGCCGAGACCAACGGTCTGATCGCAATCTTCGTCTCGCTCATCAACAAATGGAGGCGGAAGTGAAGCGAAGCATTTCTGCTTTCTGCTTTCTGCTTTCTGACCTACGAAGATGATCGACCGCATCATTCGCTGGTGCGCGACGAATCGCGGCATCGTCGTCATCATCGTCGGCGTGCTGGTCGCGATCGGCGTCTGGAGCATTCAGCACATCGCGGTCGATGCGCTGCCCGACCTCTCCGACACGCAGGTCATCATCTTCTCGAAATGGGATCGCAGCCCGGACATCATCGAGGATCAGGTGACGTATCCGGTCACGACGGCGCTGCTCGGCGCGCCGCACGTGAAAGCGATCCGCGGCTTCTCCGACTTCGGGTACTCCTATGTCTACGTCATCTTCGACGAGGGTACGGACATCTATTGGGCGCGGAGCCGCGTGCTCGAATCCCTGTCGAAAGTCCAGTCGCAGTTGCCGCAGGGCGTGGAAACGTCGCTCGGCCCCGATGCAACGGGAGTCGGATGGGTCTTTCAGTACGCGCTCGTCGATATGACCGGCCAACACTCGCTCGCCGATCTCCGCTCGCTCGAGGACTGGCACATCCGGTACGAGCTGCAATCCCTGCCGGGCGTTGCGGAAGTGGCGAGCGTCGGCGGCTTCGTGCGGCAGTACCAGATCACCGTCGATCCGCAGAAGCTCGCCTCGTACGGCATCCCGCTCATGCAGGTGAGCGATGCGGTGCGGAAGTCGAACAACGAAGTCGGCGGGCGCCTCATCGAGTGGAGCGGTGCGGAGTACATGGTGCGCGCGCACGGATACGTCCGCGGCAAAGCCGATCTCGAACAGATCGTGCTGAAGTCGGCGAACGGCACGGCGGTACGGCTCTCCGATGTGGCCGACGTGCAGCTCGGACCGGAGCTGCGCCGCGGCATCGCGGAGCTGGACGGGAAGGGAGAAGTTGCGGGCGGCGTCATCGTGATGCGCCACGGCGAGAATGCGATGAACGTCATCCGCGCGGTGAAGCAGCGGCTCGCGCAGATCGCGCCTTCCCTGCCGAAAGGCGTTCAGATCGTGACGACTTACGACCGCTCCGAGCTGATCGCCGCATCGATTCACACGCTGAAGCACGAGCTGCTGATCGAGATGCTGATCGTCTCGCTGATCATCCTGTTGTTCCTCCGGCACATCCCGAGCGCCGTCATTCCCATCTTCACGCTCCCCGCCGCGGTGATCCTGGCGTTCATCCCCATGCGCTGGTTCGGCATCAACGCGAACATCATGTCGCTCGGCGGGATCGCCGTGGCCATCGGCGCACTCGTCGACGCCGCGGTCGTCGTCGTGGAGAACGCGCACAAGAAGCTGGAGGCGTGGGAGAGCGGCGGACGTCGCGGCGACTACAAGGAAGTGCTGATCACCGCGATTCAGGAGGTGGGCCGGCCGAGCTTCTATTCGCTCCTCGTGATCGCGCTGTCGTTTCTGCCGATCTTCGCCCTGGAAGCACAGGAAGGGAAGCTCTTCAAGCCGCTCGCATTCACGAAGAACTTCTCGATGGCCATCGCCGCGCTGCTCGCCATCACGCTCGACCCGGCGCTGCGGCTGATGTTCACGAAGCTGAAACGCTACGACTTCAAGCCGCGCTGGCTCTCCGCGACGGCGAACGCGGTATTCGTCGGACGGATGGTGCCGGAGGAGCGGCATCCGATTTCGCGTGTGCTGTTCCGCATCTACGGCCCGCCGATTCATTGGGTGCTGCGGCACACACGTGTCGTGATCGCGGTCGCGCTGCTCATCGTGCTGGCGACGGTGCCGATCTACTTCCGCCTCGGCCACGAGTTCATGCCGCCGCTCAATGAGGGCGTGATTCTGTACATGCCGACGACACTGCCGGGCATCTCCGTCACCGAGGCGAGCGCGCTGCTGCAGAAGCAGGACGCGTTGCTGCGGCGGGTGCCGGAAGTCGAGCGCGTCTATGGCAAAGCGGGACGTGCCGATACCTCCACCGACCCTGCGCCGTTCTCGATGATGGAGACGACCGTCGTTCTCAAACCGGAGTCGCAATGGCGGATGAAGCCGCGCTGGTACTCACGGTGGCTGCCGTCATTTCTGCTGCCGCTGGTCCGTCCGCTCTGGCCCGATCGCATGTCATGGGAGGAGCTGACGAACGATCTCGATCAGCGGCTGCAACTCCCGGGACAGACGAACGCCTGGACGATGCCGATCCGCAATCGCATCGACATGCTCACCACCGGCATCCGCACGCCGGTGGGGATCAAAGTGTTCGGTGCGGACCTGAAGCAGATCGAGAACGTCGGCAAGCAACTGGAGCGGATCGTCAGTCGCGTTCCCGGCGCGCGCAGCGTGTACGGCGAGCGCGTGTCGGGCGGCTACTTCGTCGATTTCGACATCGACCGCGCGGCGATCGCGCGATACGGCCTGACCATCGACGACGTACAGCAGACGATCATGACCGCGATCGGCGGCGAGAACGTTTCGACGACGATCGAAGGTCGCGAGCGCTATCCGATCAACGTCCGCTATCCGCGCGAGCTGCGCGACGAAGTGGACACGCTCGGTCGCGTGCTCGTTCCGGTGCCGGCGAACGGAGGCATGAACGGTTCACAGATTCCGCTCGCGCAGCTCGCGACGCTTCGCATCGCAGAAGGTCCGGCCATGATCCGCGATGAGAACGGCCGCCTCACCGGCTACGTCTACATCGACGTCGATACGGCGCGGCGCGATCTCGGCAGTTTCGTCGAGGACGCGAAACGCGCCGTCGCCTCGCAGCTCCGTATGCCGGCCGGCTACACGATGCAGTGGTCGGGGCAATACGAAGCGATGGAGCGGGTGCGGCAGCGAATGCTCGTCGTCGTGCCGCTGACGCTGTTCATCGTCGCGTTTCTCATCTTCCTCAACACGCGCTCGATGCCGAAGACGCTACTCGTCCTGCTCGCCGTTCCGTTCTCGGCCGTCGGCGCGGTGTGGCTGCTCTGGGTCCTCGGCTACAACATCTCCATCGGCGTATGGGTCGGCCTCATCGCGTTGCTGGGGCTCGACGCGGAGACCGGCATCTTCATGCTGCTCTACCTCGATCTGGCCTACGACGAGATGAAGCCGCGCAGCCGAGAAGAGTTACGCGAAGCGATCTACCACGGGGCGGTGAAGCGCGTCCGGCCGAAGGTGATGACCGTCGCCTGCGCCTTCTTCGGCCTCGTGCCGATCATGTGGTCCACCGGCGCGGGCGCCGACGTGATGAAGCGCATCGCAGCGCCGATGATCGGCGGCCTGTTCACGTCATTCTTGATGGAGCTGCTGGTGTATCCCGCAATCTATTACCGCTGGAAGTGGCGCGCCGAAGTGCGTCACGCCGAAGGCGCGGTGATCGCCGCGACGGAGAACGCATGAAAACACTCATGATCACCACGCTGTTCGCCCTGACCATCGCCGCGTGCTCGAAAGAGACGCAGACGAGCACGCCGTCCGCATCGAAGGAGAAGACGTACGCGATGACGGCGACGATCGTCTCGCGCGATCCGGCCAAGAACACCGTGAGTCTCGACAACAAGGAAGTGCCGGGCGAGATGCCGGCGATGAAGATGGACTATGAGTTACGCGGCGCGAAGGTCGCGGAACTGCCGCCCGACGGCGCGCTCGTCGAAGTGACGGTTCACGACAGGAGCGGCTCGTATTACGTCACCGGCGTAAAAGCGAGAAGTGAGGTGAGGCGGTGAGCGCATTCGCGCTGCTTCATTCTTGTGCTCGATTTCGCGGTGCAAGCCAATCCGGACTGACGACACAACATCGTTTGCTTGGTTGGGAATGCCGAATCCCATACGATACGTCTCCGTAGTGGTATGTCGGGCATCGTGAGCGCAGGTCGACGATTGTTCCTGGTGGTGGCGTTCTTTGCCACGCTCCAGGCGCTGCTCCATTCGCACGCGATCGACCATTCGTACACCGACCATGCGTCGGCTCCCGCGCAGAGTTGCGTTCTTTGCGTCAGCACTGCCACTGCACTCCTGACGGTCGCCGTTCAACTTCCGCTCCCCGCCGTCACGGATCGGCCGGCGACGCTTCCGAGCGCTCAGCTCGCATCGCTCCTTTGCGCACTCGCGCTCCCTTCCCGCGGACCTCCTCAGCTCTAGCCCTCACAACCGTCGTCGCGTGAAAGACGGGCCCGCCGATCCGGCGGCCGGTTTTTCCTGTGGAGGAACGAGGTCATGAGAAGAAGCACATGCGCCCGAATTGGGGTCGCACTAGCCCTGATCGTCATCAGCGGAGCTGCCCCGGCCCGCGCGGATCAGCAGCCGGCGGACCCTTTGGAACGGCTCCGCGCGCTCGAGCAACGCGTTGAAGAGCTGAAGCAGGAGAACGACACGCTGCGAAGCGAGATCGAGTCGCTGCGACACGACTTTCAAGCGACGCCCGTGCCTGCCGCGGCTCCGGAATCGCCCGAAGCGGCAACTACGCCGCCGGTCGAGACGGAAGCCACGCCGCCGCCCGCCGAGCCGGTGCCGGCGATCGCGGAGGTGCCGGCCCCAGAGCCCACGACGATCGTGTCGGGTGCGGGAGGAAAAAACTTTCTCAATCTCTCCCTCGATGGTCTCGTCGCGGCCGGCACCTCGACCGCCAAAGACATTCAGGCGCTGCAGGTGGGCGGACACGATCCGACGCAGCGTGGCTTTACCGTCCAGAATGTCGAAACGGTTCTCGAAGGCGCCGTCGATCCGTACCTGCGAGGTCAGGCGAATATCGTTCTTCAGATCACTCCCGAAGGCGAGACGTCGGTCGAGCTCGAAGAGGTTTACGCCACGACCAGCTCCCTCCCGAAGGGACTGCAGGTCAAAGCGGGGCAGTTCTTCACCGAGTTCGGAAGGCTGAACGCGCAGCATCCGCATTCGTGGGATTTCGTCGACCAGCCTCTCGTCAACGGGCGCTTCTTCGGGCCCGACGGCCTTCGCTCGGTGGGTGCGCGCGTTTCGTGGCTGATGCCGACGAACTTCTACTCCGAAGCATTTCTGGCCGTGCAAAACAGTCAGGGTGAGACGGCCAGCAGTTTCCGCGGCGTGCCGGGCGAGACCCTGTTCGGGCGTGAGATTCAGCAGCGGGAAGTCGCCAGCGTTTCCGATCTTCTGATCACTCCTCACTATGCGGCATCGTTCGATCTGAGCGACACGGAAACGCTTCTGGTCGGCGCCTCCGCCGCGCTCGGTCCGAACGGCACGTCCGACCATGGCAGAACACGCATTTACGGCGTCGACGGATTCTGGAAATGGAAGCCGACCAATGCATTCCGAGGATTTCCGTTCGTCAAAGTCCAGGGAGAATTCATGCAACGGCGCGCCTCCGTTGGAGCAGTCGATTCCCTGGCCGCGGCGACGTTCCGCGATCGCGGCGGCTACCTTCAGGTTAACTGGGGATACAAGGCCGGCAGGATCGTGGGTCTGCGGTTCGACCGCGTGAGCGGCGATCGAGGCGACCCCGCCGACGATGCTCTGGCGCCGCGGTGGCGTATCTCCCCCGCACTGACGTGGTTTCCCACGGAGTTTTCAAAACTTCGTCTTCAGTACAACTACGACAAGCGCAGTCCGTTCCAGGATGACGCGCACTCGCTGTGGCTGCAGCTCGAGTTCCTGCTCGGAGCGCACGCCGCCCACAAATTCTAAAAAGGAAAAATCAATGCGTACTACGAGAGTCTTCTTCACCATCGCCGCGACGTGCATGGCCGCGGTGCTTCCTGCAAATGCGGCTTTGAAGGTCGTCGGCACCACCGGCGAATACAGCGCTCTGGCTTCGCAGATCGGCGGCGCGCGCGTCTCGGTGACCACCATCGCCAAGCCCACCGAGGATCCGCACTTTGTCGATGCCCGGCCGAGCCAGATCGTGGCGTTGAACCGCGCCGACGTCCTGATCGAAGGAGGGGCGGAGCTCGAGGTCGGATGGCTGCCGCCGCTTCTCGACGGATCGCGCAATCCGAAAATCGCGGCAGGAGCTCCGGGACGAATCGTCGCTTCGCAGGGCATCCAGCTGCTGGACATCCCTCTCGCGGCCGACCGTTCGCAGGGCGACACGCACGTCGCCGGCAATCCTCACTTCATGCTCGATCCTCTCAACGCCAAGATCGTCGCCGAGCACATTGCGCGCGTGTTCAGCGCGCTCGATCCGGCAGGCGCATCGCTCTACCGGACGAACGCGTCGGCTTTCGAAGCCGCTCTCGACGCGAAGATGAAGCAGTGGACGGCCGCGCTCGCGCCGTTCAACGGGCGTCAGATCGTCACCTATCACCCGACCTGGCGATATTTCGGCCGCCGTTTCGGCTTGAAAGCCGATACGTTCCTCGAGCCGAAGCCCGGCATTCCGCCGTCGCCGCCGCATCTCGCGAAAGTGATGCAGAAGATGCAGGCCGAGAACATCCGCGTTCTGCTGGTCGAGCCGTACCAGCCTCGCAAAACAGCGGAAGCCGTGGTCGCGCGCACAGGAGGTGTGCTCGTGGACGTGGCTCAGTTCCCCGGCGCGTTGCCCGGCACTCCGACGTATCTCGACCTCATCGACACTGTCGTGAAACGCGTGGCCCAGGCCCTCGCGGCGAAATAGGAGAGAGTTGTGACGACACTATTTACCCTGTGGCTCTGGCCGCTCATCGCGCTCGTGGTCCTGCCGGCGGTCCTGGTCTACTTCGGTCTGCACGTCGTCGGGCGCGGAATCATCTTCGTGGATCTGGCGCTCGCGCAGATCGCCGCTCTCGGGATCGCGACGGCCGTCCTCCTCGGGGCCGATCCGGAACACAGCACGCTGCCATACATCCTGGCGGTCCTTTTCACGATCGCGGGAGCCGCGCTCTTCTCTCTCACGCGCTTTCGTCATCCGCGAGTCCCGCATGAGGCGATCATCGGCATCATCTACATTGCCGCCGCCGCCGCGGCGACGATGATTCTGAGCCGCACGGCGGCCGGCGACGAGGAGATCAAGAACCTCCTCGTCGGCAACATTCTGCTGGTCTCGCGAGCGGAGGTCCTGCGCACGGTTGCGCTGTTCGCCGCGGTAGGCGCGCTGCACTACTGGTTGCGCCGCAAGTTCTATCTGATCTCGTTCGACATCGAGGAGGCGGAGCGGCAGGGGATGCGCGTACGGCTGTGGGACTTCCTCTTCTACGCGACCTTCGGCCTGGTGGTCACGAGCTTCGTCCGGATCGCCGGCGTCTACCTCGTCTTCACGTATCTGATCGTGCCCGCGGTCTGCGGCGCACTGCTCAGCGCGCGAATCGGGATGCGGCTCGTCATTGGATGGTGCGTGGCCATGATCGCCGGCATCGTCGGACTGTTGCTATCGACGCAATGGGAGAGCATGGATCTACCGACCGGACCGACGATCGTCTGCGTCTTCGCCGTCTTGCTGGTTTTGAGCGGCGTCGCGACCTTTGTGCAGATGCGAAGGGCGGGGCTGCAGCCGTGATGACCCGACCCGGGATGGCGTAGCCGTGCGTCCATGGAACAGGATCACCGTCGCGGTCGCAATTGCTGTCGTGGTCACCGCGGCGGGTCCTGTTCATTGCGTTCGTGACGTTCGACTGAGGCGGGCCGCCCGCACGTGAATCAAGTTCAGCCGGAAATTCAGAATTGTGGCACTCTATAAAGACATCAAATGCGATTGTCTCTTCACCAGCGCGCCGCGCCGCATGGACAGTTGCATGTCTGGATCGGAGCGGCAGAGGCGGCGCAGGCGCCGCAGCTCCAGTGGATGCTCGACGGCGCGCCCGCCGCGCCGCAGGTGTTGCGGCCGCTCACGGTCGTCCGCGGCCCGCAGCTCGCGGGAAAGCCCGAGCGGACCTTTGGGTGACCGACCACAAGCTCGGCGATCAGGCGAAACACCGGGCCTATCCACGCCTCTCCGAGTACCTGAAGCTCAAAGAAGCGTAAGGAGGATCGCCATGGAGAACTTCGATTACGACACAGTAGTCATCGGGTCGGGCTTCGGCGGATCGATGACAGCGCTGCCTCTTGCCGACGCCTACAAGAGGCGCGGCGCGGGCGAGCGCGTCCTCATGCTGGAGCGCGGCACGTGGTGGACGACGCCCGTGTCGACGGTTCAGGACAAGGAAGTGAAGACGTACGGCTTCCTCCAGTCGAAGGGGCAGCCGGTGCAGTTCTGGTCCTCCGTCCCTCACATGCGCGGGTTCGTCGACATCTTCATCCGTTGCCTGCGCAAGAAGCGCAACGAGGACGGGCTCTATGACTTCTCGAGGCTCGGACGGAGCGGCCTGTTCAACATCGATGCCCTGGGCGGCCAGAGCGACGGCGTGACGGTCGTGCGCGCGAGCGGCGTCGGAGGAGGATCGCTCGTCTATTCGAACATCACCATCCGTCCGCCGGACTTCATCTTCGAGGATGAGCGATGGCCGATCAGCTGGTCCGACGCCGAACGCAACGCGTATTACGCTCTCGCGAAGGACGCGATCGGTACCGGCATTCTGTTCGCGCTCCGCAACCGCGAGGCAAAGGCCGCCGGAGCACCGATCGCGACCGGTCCCGTCCTCGAGTTCGTGCCGAAGCAGCGGCTCGTGATCGAGGTGACGAAGGCGGGCGGGACGAAGGAACCGCGGGAGTTCACGCTCGGCGAAGAGCCGCGCGTCGACGAGGGGCTGCGGCTCGGAAACACCGTCTGGGTACGGTTCGATCCCGCGCAGCCGCAGCGTGCAACCGGCGTGGTGCTGCAGGGTCCGACGAAGATCAACACGGGTCTGAGCAACATCGCCACGCGCATCGCCGGTCTCGATCCGGAATTCGAAAAGGACACGAAGAGGCTGAAGATCCGTCCCGCGGTCCCTCCTCCCGGCGCTCTTCTGAAGGACTACAACCACGATCTGTGGCTCGACCGCGCGCGGGAGTTTCAGATTTCCGCCAGTAAAGTGACGACGGAATGGGGCACCGTCGATTCGTCGATCAATGATCTTCCTCCCGGCCAGGTCTACGACGCCAAAGGCTCGGCGAAAAACTTCTGCCAGCGCGAAGGGCGCTGCAATGTCGGCTGTCTGCCCGGAGCGAGGCATACGCTCAACAAGCAGCTGATGAACGCGGCCCTCGGCCTTCCGAAGGAGCCGGACAAGCCGGCCGTTCTCGGCGAGCAGTTGAAGATCGAAGCGCTCGCCGAGGTGGATCACATCCGCGCGCTGTCCGGTGGCGGCTACGAAGTCCTCTACATCGTCCGCGATGCAAAGAACAACTCGAAAACCACGGCCCACAGCGTCAAAGCGCGGCAGGTGATCGTCGCCGCGGGCTCTCTCGGCACCAGCGAGATCCTGCTGCGCTCCAAGGCCAAGGGCGGGTTGCCGAACCTCAGCGACCGCGTCGGATACGGGTTCTCCACGAATGGCGACTGGGTGGGGTTCATCGAGAAGACCAGACAGTGGATCTCTCTCTCTCGCGGGCCGGTCACGACCTCCTACGCCCACTTCCATACCGAAGACCCGGGCACCGGCGGGAAGCCGGAGTTTTTTCACACTGTCGAGGACCAAGGCATCCCGCAACCGTTCGGCGCGATCACCGGCGCCGGCGTCTCGCTGATTCGCTCACTGGGCCGAGGCCGCAGGAGTTTCTTTTTCATCGCGATGAAGATCCTGCGCGTCGCCGTCCAGCGATTGCTCAGCATCTTCAAGAACGCGCGGGAGCAGCAGGACTTCTTCCGCGGCGAGGAGGAGCTGATCGGCCGCATGATGTGCGTGGTCGCCCAGGGGCGGGAGCGTTCGGTGGGACAGTTCCGGCTCGGGAGCGGAAATCGCGATACGCCGCTGCGCGTCAAGCGCGATGACGGGAAGGAATTCTGGGAAGATCCGATCTACGATCACATTCGAGCGAGCCTGAAGCGCATGGCGCCGCATTTCGATGCAACGCCGGGCGCCGATTTCACGAACCCGCTGATCGAGAAGTCGATCGGTGAGGTCGCGCCGACGTCGATCGGCACGAGTCACCCCCTCGGCGGCTGCCGCATGGGGAAAACCGCCGCGGACGGAGTAGTGGACGAATACGGCCGCGCATTCGGGTATCCCGGTCTCTATGTGAGCGACGCGGCGATCATCCCCGCTGCCCTCGGTGTCAATCCCTCATTGACCATCACCGCGCTCGCGCTGCGCATCTCCGACAACATCATCCACGCCCTTCCGCCGGTGCCTCCCCCGTCATGAAAGGAACCTGTCCCGATTTCTTCAGATGAATGGGCGTAGCCGCGAGCAGTCGTCCAATGACGACAATTCCCCGCTGACACGGGATGACGGCGGAAGTTCGGGTGCCGCTACTTCTTCACGTGCATCGCATCGAGCGCCGCACGTAGCGTCGTCGCCAGCTTCTTCGCATCGTCGTTCGCCCAGAAGTGCATGAAGAAGAGCCGCGGAGTTTCTTCGAGCATGTGGCTATGCAGCGCGGTCACGGCAATGCCGCCGTTGCGGAGAATGCGGATCACCGGATTGACTTCCGACGCCAGCAGAACGAAGTCGCCCGTGATTGCCGCGCGGCCGTCACCGGTCGGCTGGAAGTTGATCGCGATGGCCATCCCCATCGACGGCGGGACCTCGGCTCCATGCTCCATGATCTTCTCCGCTCGCGGCACGGCGAACTGATACGTCCCGCCCGCGATCTTCCCCGGCCGGCCGATCATGCGATCGAGGTCCGCGGTGGGAAGATCGATCGCGGGAGGCGTGGCGGGAGGTGCTGGCATCGGCCCCATCGGCGTCTTCGTCAGTGCGAGCGCGTCATGTAGTGTGCGCGCGAGCTTCGTGGCGTCACCGTGACCATCGAAGTGCATGTACATCACGTGCGGCGACTCGCCGAGCAGATGGTTGTGCAGCGCGCTTTGCTCGATACCGCCTTTCTGCAACGCGTCCATCACCGGCGTGACTTCGGATTCCAGCAGAACGAGATCGCCCATGGTCATCACGTGACCGCCGCCGATCTCTTTGAACGCCACCCACGATCCGAGTGCCAGCGCAGGCTTGATCGCTACACCGTCCAACGTCACCGCCAGGTCGCCGCGCGGGAAGCTCACCTTGTAGACATCGCCCGGCTGCATCGTTCCGGCGCGGCCGATCGCCTGCTCCACATCTTTCCAGCCGGCTCGCGGTGTGGTCGACGTTTTCGGTGTCGCAGCAACGAGCAGAGCAATGGACGAGAGAACCACCAGTATCTTGCGCCGCATGGGACGCTCCTTCGCTACTTCGGTTTTGCTGCCGGGAACGAGTCGCGGACGATGAGAATCCGTCCGCCATCGGGATCGCAGACGTACGCGTCTTTCCCGTCTGTCGTGACGCAATGCGCGCCGCGTGCCGTGGGAGTCGTGGCCAGTGGCGTGAGCGTGCCAGTCGTGGCGACGGAGAAGATCGTCATCGTCGCGCTGCGGCCTCCGGGCACATAGAGATGCCGGCGCATCGGATCGTAGTCGATGATGTCGACGCCGGCTCCGCTCGATGCCGTCGCCAGCACCTTGCCGCCGTGCGCCGCGTCCATCACCACCGCCTTTCCCTCCGCGCATCCGGCGAAGAGAAAATGGGATCGCTCGTCGTAGGCGATGCCGCGCGAGCCTTCGCATGCGTTCGGCCATTTCGCAGCGATCGCGCGGGAGCGGAGATCGATCGCCACCGTCGTTCCCGTCCACAGGTGTGTGTACGCACGACCGCCCGCGGCATCGATCACCAGCGACTCGGGACCGCCCGGAACGGCGATCGCCGCAACGCTTGCGAGCGCGTCTCGCTTCGGTGAAATGTTGAAAATCTCGATGCGGTCCGAGTCCGGCTCCGTGACCCAAAGCTCGCGTGTCGGCGCAACGTAGCGAACGTAATCGGGGCTGCCGCCGAGCTTCGCGCGCGCCGTCACTCGACGCGCGGCCGGATCGATGATCACGACCTCCTTCGATGTGCGATCGATCGCATACAGCGCGCCCTCGCCCTCATCGACCGAGGTCGTTCCCTCCCCATGCCCGCCGCCGTACGCGGCCTCGCGACTCAACTTCGTGACGGCCGTGCGCTGGTGCGTGGAAGGATCGATCAGCACGAGCGTTCCTGTGCGGCCCGCCGGCACCAGGACCCGATGCAGCGAAGGCGAATAGCGAAGGTCGTCGAAGCCGATCCCCTTTCCGTCGTCGGCAATCGCAATCGACTGGCCCTTGAACGGCTGCGCGCAAGCGGCAGCCGCGGTGAGGAACATCGCCACTGCAAAGACATGGCAGATGCGGGGCATGTTCATCGTCCTTTCGCCAGGAGTGGCGCACCGTGACTGGCGAATGGCATCGCCAGCAGCCCGCGGAGCCGTTGCGTCTCCCGTTCGTCGAGGTCATCGAGTCCGTAGCGCAGCGTCGGGAATGCGACATGCGCGGTGTACGTGCCGAAGACTCTGTCCCAAAGCGAAAAGATATTCGAATAGTTCGAGTCGGTCTCCGTCTGCCGGCGGGAGTGATGGGTCTTGTGCATGTTCGGTGTGACGAAGAGAGCACGCACCAGCCGGTCCAGTGGCTCACGGAGCCGAACGTTTGCGTGCTCGAGCTGCGCGTTGACGGCCGAGACCGTGAGATAGACGACCACGAGCCATAACGGCAGTCCGAACAGGGCGATGGCAGGCAGTTGCCAAAGCACACGCCAGATCGACTCGCCCGGATGCTGCCGGAACGCCGTGGTCACGTCGACCTCCTCCTCGGAATGATGAACGCGATGGAAGCGCCACGCGAGCGGCATCTTGTGCAGCAGTACGTGTGCAACGTACGCGAAGAGGTCGAGCGCGGCGACACCGATGATGACCTCAATCCAAAGCGGCAGACGCGTCAGAAAGAGCAGCCCGATGCGATGCGAGACGACGAAGCCGGCGACCGACGCGGCGGCGAACGACAGCACGAGATTCGTGAGTAGCACGAGCACGGTCAAACCGACATTCGGCAGCGTACGACGCAGACGATGGTCGCGAAAGCGGTACAACGGCATGACCGATTCGAGCGACCACAGAACGGCACAACCGATGATTAACAGCAGGACGCGATTCTGGCTGGAGAGCAGGACGGTCATACGTTTCCTCCCGCCGCTCAGGCGGCGCGAAACAGCACTGAAGCAATGCCGACGATCGCGATGACGACCGGCTCGGGCACGCGCTTGAGCCACACCAGACACGCGAGCGTGCCGGCGAAGATCAGGATCGTTGGAACATCGATGATTGCCCGGCGCGCAAGCACGTAAACCGCGCCGGCGATTGCTCCCGTCGCCGCCGCGGTGACCCCGTCCACAAACGCCTTCAGCCGCGGGTTGCCGGCAAAGCGCGCGTAGAACGGCGCGGGGATCACGACGAAGAGATAGCACGGGAGGAATACACCGAGGGCGGCCAGCGACGCGCCGCCGAGACCGTGCACGAGATAGCCGATGAACGCCACCGTGATGACGACGGGACCGGGCGTGATCATCGCGACCGCGACGGCGTCGAGAAACTGCTGGTCGGTGAGCCAACCGTGCTCGCGCACGACGCCGCCGTAAAGAAACGGCACGATCGCGAGGCCGCTGCCGAACACGAACGCGCCCGCTTTGGCGAAAAACCAGAACAGCGTCCCGCCGGTGGCGGGGGTCGCGCTGCCGGATACAGCGAGCGCCAACGGCGGCACGATCGAGAGCGCTGCTGTCGTACGCGACTTCCAGAGCTGCACGGCCAGCGTCGCGACGCCGCCGGCGAGAATGAGCGAGACCACTTCCGCCTGCATGGCGGCCGTCGCGACGGCGTTCGCAACGAAGATCGTCCACAGGAGCCAATCGCGGCCGAGCGTCAGCCGCACGAGCTTGTACGCGCTGCGTAGGATGATGGCGATGACCGCCGCGCCGATGCCATAGAAGGCGGACTGCATCCAGGCCAGACCGCCGAAGCGCACGTACGCAACCGAGATCGCGATCACCATCAGAAACGACGGCAGCACGAACGCAAGTGCGACGAGCGTTGCGCCGAAGACCCCCGCCCTCGCCCATCCGAGGTAGATCGCGAGCTGCGCGGCGAGCGGACCGGGAGCGAGCTGCGCGAGCGCGAGCCCTTTCACGTATTCGTCCTTCGTCACCCATCCGCGCTCCTCGACGAGATCACGTTGCATGTAGCCGGCGAGCGCGATCGGCCCGCCGAAACCGAAGGTGCCGAGCCGCAGGAAGTACGCAACAAAGGCAGCAAGCGACGGAGCGGGCACCATCGTCCCCCCGGCATCAACGGTCGCCATCGAGATCCTCGGCCAATCGTTCCACGTGCCGTCGAATCGCGACGACGGAGCCTTCGAGATCCTCGCTCGCCGCCGGCACGTCGTCCCAACGTTCGTGGGCGCCGGAGAGGTCGCAACCGATGGTGATGATCCTCGCCGCTGTCTCGATCTCCTCCGGCGCGACGTGATGCGGCGTGAGCTCGCGAACGTCCGTCCCTTCGCGGTGCAGATAGTCGGCGACCGGTGCGGGAACCGTGTCATACGGGTCTTCTGCTGCCGCCGCGGTGGCGACGAACGGCAGGCCGCGTTCGGCCGCAACGCGATTGAAGTGAGACGCCGCGATGACGCTCTTCGCGCCCCCATGCTGACAGAGGAACAGGATTTCTTTCACAGCGTGACTCTAGCAGTTGCTAGATACGATGTGCAACTGCTAGTATCAACCCGTGCCGCGCTGGCTGATTCTCGTGCATCGCATCCCTCCCCGTCCGCTTTATCTGCGCGCGAAGATGCGTCAACGGCTCGCCGAAGTCGGCGCGGTGGCGGTGAAGAACTCCGTCTACCTCCTGCCGCAGGGCTCCGATGCGCTGGAAGACCTGCAATGGATTGCGCAGGAGATCGTGACCGGCGGCGGCGACGCGCATCTGTTTGCCGGTGACTTCGTCGATGGCGATGCGAGCGATGCCGCCGTGGCACAGTTCCGCGAAGCGCGGAACACCGACTACGACACGATCGCCGCAGACGCGCACGCCGCGATGAAAGCAGCGCGAAGCGCGGCCGCGGTGGCCGAGCTTGCGACGGCACACGGACGCCTGCTGCGCCGCCTCGAGGAGGTCCGGAGGATCGACTTCTTCGATGCCGACCGGCGCGCGGCGGCCGAAGAAGCGCTGGCCGCGATCGAAACCCGCCTGCAGAAGGACCGGAAGGAGGAGACTCGGATGCTGAAGACAAAGCCGGAGCTGCGAGGAAAGACGTGGGTTACACGTCCCGGCGTGAAGATCGATCGGATGGCGTCGGCATGGTTCATCCGCCGCTTCGTCGATCCGAAAGCGCGATTCCGCTTCGCCGATCCCGCCGCCCCGAACAAAGACGGCGAGCTGCGCTTCGATATGGTCGGCGGCGATTTCACACACGAAGAAGACCGCTGCACGTTCGAGACGCTGATCGGCCGCGTGGGATTGCCGGATAAGGGCGTGCGCGCGATCGCGGAGATCGTGCACGACCTCGACCTCAAGGACGGCAAGTACGGACGTGCCGAAGCCGCCGGCGTACGCATGATGCTCGACGGCTTGATGTCTCGCACCGAGAGCGACGAGGAGCGCATCGAGCGCGCGCTGGTCATCTTCGACGATCTCCACGAGGCCCTCGGCAGCCGGACCAAACGCGCTCGCAAAGGCTGACGTCGGCGGGCAGTTGCGCCGCCACACGCGATCAGATGGGCGAAGCGACAGGGACGCGCTCCGCTCATAGCGCGCATTTCTCACAGCTTCTGAAAAGGCGTGGAGCAAGTCTCAAACGTCATCCTGAGCCGGCGAAGCGCGGCGAAGGATCTCAGGTTACGTAGATTGAGATCTTTCGCCGTCTACGCGACTTCTAATGACAGCCCCCATCCGGCCTTCGGCCACCCCCGCAAGGAGGAGAGCGGGCGTCCCGCCCGCCCCCCGGGAGGCGGGCAGGATGCCCGCTCTCCTCCTTGCGGGAGAGGGTGGCGCGAAGCGCCGGGTGAGGGGCTGTCATTTTGCTCGACAAATGCGCATCGCGCAGTGCCTCCGCTCAAGATGACGCAAGGTGTGAGAAATGCAGGATAGCGCCTGCCACTGAATCTCCCCCAAACCGGACCATCGGCGTTGTTCATCCGGTGGTCGCTGGTAGCGAAGAATCTCTGACCTTTACGCCAGGTCGCGAATGCTCAGGATGCGTCTCTCGTCCTGTTCCTGTTCCTCCGGCGTGCGTTTTCCGAGGGCCTTCGGCGGGAAGAGGATCGGTCCGATCTTTTCCATCGTCGCGATGCGGAGCTTCTGCTCCTCGGGAGTCGGATGGTGCATGCCGTACGGACTGGACCATGGCTGGTCGACTTCGATCCACTGCGATGATCCTTTGAACCAGTCGAATCCCAGGCCGGTGTCGTAGCGCGTCAAGCGCTCTCGCTGCGCCTCGGCCCAATCCTCGATGCGGTTGTCGATCCATTTGTGGAGGCGGAAGAAGATCGGGGTGACGTGCGACGAGTATTCGTCGAACAGTGTGTCGTAGCCGGGGTCGTCCCACTTTGCGCGGAAGTCGGGCTCGTCGCGGATGGTGAGCGATCCGTTCGACGGAAAGGCGGACCAGCGGATGTGCATCTGATTGTGAACGCTGAACTCGAGCCGCGATCCGAGCTCCCCCAGCGTCATGTTGCGCAGCGCGCCGAAGTCGCGGAACTCGATGCCCCACCAGTTCATCCGGTCCCAGTAGAACGAATCGCTCTTCATCTCTTTGACGCGCAGCTGCAGCCACTCGACGCGAATCGGCGGGCCGGACGGATCCTCGAACCACGGAGTGAAGTCGGGAACCGATTCGTCGGGACAGCCGCGTTTCGGCGCGGGGATCGTATCGGTGTCGGACCACGCCGCGAGCGTCGGTTTTCCTGCGTCGCTCAGCAGCTTGTTGACCATCGCGATCATCCAGCGATGGAAGTAGAGAAAGTCGATGCCCGAGCCGTTGTGCGTCGCCCAGACGACGGTGTTGTCGTCGGGATTGGGGCGCTTGCTCCACGTCGGCGCGAAGAGTGAGGCGCGCGGCGCAGCCCATTTCAGATCGGTGAGCGCGCGTTGTTGCGCAGCGGTCAGCCGGTCCCAGTTGTTCCGGATGTAGTGGAAGAAGACGTGTTGCAGGCGATGGTAGCGGCTGGCGAGCATGGGACGCACCGCGGTGTCCCATCCTTCGCTGATCTCGCGCAGGCGTTTGCAGCCCGGTGACTCGGCGGCGGCAGCGAGCGGAGCGAGAGCCAGGCCCGCCGTTGCCGCGGCGGTGCTTGCAAGGAACTTGCGGCGGGAAACGGGGAACGGCAGTACGGAACGGGCCATACTCTCCTCCTATCGTCAGTGGTGCGAGTACGGCGACTGCAGCGGCGCGACTTCCACTACCGTCATCATTCCGCGGTCTTCATGCGCGAGGATGTGGCAGTGGATGACGTAGTAGCCGGCGTAGTCGACGAAGTTGCTGCGCATCCGGAAGTGGCCGGGCACCTGCGTCCAGGTGTTCGTGGCCGCGTTGTAGAAGTTGTTGCCTGACGGAATCGCGAACGTGTCCCACCAGATGAGATTCGTCGCCGGCGGCTTCGTGCACGGCTTCGGATTGTTCGGATCGATGAGGCATTGCCCGGCCCGCACGTTGTTCGCGTCGATCGTGTAGAGCGGCACGGCAATCTGGTAGGGCGACGCGGCATTCACCGACTTGTTCGTATCGATCAGCAGCGTGTGCTCGTCGACGATCTTCTGCACGATGCCGGGAGGTGCAGCGGGTGGACCGGTGGCCGCCTGGCCGTTCGTCCAGATCCAATCGCCAATGTGGAAGTCGCGCGTGAAGTTGGTCTCCGCGCTGCCCGTCACCGTCGTGGTCGTGACACCTTGCGCGTCCGTCACCGAATTGATCGTCACGGTCCCCGCGCCATTGGGTGACGACAGCACTTCGTTCGGATCGAACAGCTCGGTGACCTGGAAGGGGTTGATGTGGATGTGGAAGGGATGCGAGATCTGCGGTCCCGTCGACGGCGGATAGGTTTCGTTGACGATCTTCCACTCTTCGGAGCGATTCAGCAGCACGACCGCGCCGACTTCGCCGTCGAACTGCTTGCCGTCGATCGTCTGCTGCTGCGCGGACGGCGTGCCCGGCTTCGTCGCGAACTTGATGATCTTCGTGCCGGTGATGTCGCTGTCTTTGATGTCCTTGAGGAACGGCGGAAACGCCGGCGCCTGCGGCATGAACTGCATTTCCTGGCCGTCCTTGGTGACCTCGACGTTCATCAGCGTCGCGGTGGGGAAGAAAGGACGCGCGGGCGGCCGGTCACTCGGATCGACGGTGTTGTAGACGAGCACCGGATACACGTTCTTGCTCTTGTCCTTCTCGTTGTATGCCGGCGCCTTGACGAGGAGGTCGGCGCGGTTGCCGGACATCAACGTGAACGTCTGACTCGTGTTCGCCTGGTAGTTCTCTTCCTTGAATTGCACGCCGTCCTGCGCGATCTGTTTCCACTGCAGGCTCGTGGGCGGCAGGAAGTACATGCCGGCGCGACTCGCGGAGTTGACGATGCGCCACATCGCCACCGATTTGCCGGCCATTTTGATCGTCGGTTGAATGCGGCCGTTGACGGAGAAGTTTGGTCCCGGCCCGAGGAAGGCGCCGACGCTGAGACCGGGGACGCTGCCGAGCTGATTGACGACGATCGGCGGAACCCTGCGCGTGAAACCGTCGCCGTAGAAATCGTTGAGGTCCTTGTCGTACTGCCCCTCGATGATGAACGCGCCGGTCATGCCATTGGACACGTTGATCGTCGTCGAGCCGTGCTTGTGCGCGTGATACCAGTGCGTGCCGGGCGCCTGTCCCATGAGCAGCGGCCGCGTGGGTGCCGCCGCCTCATCGACTTCAGCCGTGCCCATGCCGTGCGTGTGCGGCGTGCGTGCGTCGGCCGATGCGGTCGTCGCGTTCGAGGCGTCGTTGTATTTCGGCAGCTTGAAGCAGTACGGATACCCGCCGACGAAGTACTGCGGCCAGCTTCCCTGCGCGATCAGCTTCTGATCGATTGCGTACCACTCGGGCATGTACGTTTGCACCGGACCGAGGAGAGCGTTCTGCGTCGATGTCGGGAGATCGCGCCAGAGGCGCGGCCACTCCGTCGGACCGGAGACGTTCAGGAGCTTCGTCTTGCACAGCGTGAAGAAGTCGTCGAACGCGGCGTGCACCGTGCTCTCGTCAATGACCGGCTGACGCGTTGCGTCGTTTTTCCGCGGCGACGGTTTGATCTGCAGGAAGACGTTGTCGCCGGTCGTGTTCGGAGTCGTGTGCGTGCCGTGGTAGTGCACGTTCGTGTAGACCGAGCCGGCGAAGCAGTCGGGGTATTTGTCGAAGGTGCCGGGGTAGATGTTCTGTCCCTGCTGGTTGATGGTCTCGTCGCACTTGTTGTCGTCGGCGCCGGGGAACTTGTTCGCGTCGATGACGTTGAGGAACGTCAACTGGATGACGTCGCCGACCTTCGCGCGGAGCGTCGGTCCGGGCAGCGGATCCTGGATGTCCTTCGCGGACGGATTCCAGTTCTTCGGCGCATCGACGCGATAGGCGCGCACCCACTGCGCGACGCAGTTCGGCGCGCTCGTGGTCGCGGTGGGCGCCGGCTGCTTCTGCATTTCCGAGACGGTGTAGAGCGTGCCGTGCAGCACGCCGTCCACGGATTCGATCTCCGGAATCTTCTGCAGTTCTTTCCCCGCGAGCTCCTTGCAGTTGAACTGATTCGTGCCTTGGGCGGCGAGCGGCAATGCAACGGCGGGGATGAGAAGAATGAGCAGGATCGCGCGCCTCACGACTTCACCTCGATCGTGCCCTTCTCGTCCGGATGCAGGCAACAGAAGTAGTCGATGGTCTGGACGGCTTGAGGCGAGAACGCATTCGACGAGCCGTATGCCGGAATGAGCCCGGTGAGATGAACCTCTGCGCCGCCGGACTCGGTATAGATCCGGTGCTCCAGACTGGTCTGGTTGTTCCAGGAAATCGAATCGTTGGTCTCCGCCGTCAGGACGGTCGGCGGCGGCGTGCCGGGTGGAACGTAGACGTCAGGCTCGAACTTGCAGGGGTTCCCGTCGACGATATTGATCGACCACGCATTTGCCGCCATGGATGTGTCTCCCTCCGTTTCACGGAGTGTAAGCCGGAGGACGTTTCCCTACCCTGAAGCCGCGTCCCCTTCTTTCCATCCATGCCGCATTCCGCGTAGAATCCGCCGTCATGACGGCGATCACGAACCCCACTCGCGAAGCATTGGCCGGCGGGCGCGTGAAGGGCGCGATGGTGCGCGCGCATCTGCAGTTCGTGCGCGACCGCATCGGCGAGGCGGCGCTGGAGCGCACGCTCGCGGCGATCCCGGAGAGCGTCGCCGCGGAGGTCAACGGGATCCTGGTGTCGTCGTGGTGCAAGTTCGAAAGCCTGGTCGTGCTCGATCAAACGATCGCGCGCGTTTCCGGACGCGAGCCGCACATGGTGATGCGGGAGCTGGGACGCCACTCCGCGCAGATCAATCTCTCCACGCTCTACCGCGCGTTCCACCGCGACGACATCCACGAGTTTTTCCGCCACAGCGCGACGCTGCATCGCCAGTTTCAGGATTTCGGCGACTGCGTCTACGAGCAGCTCGGCCCGGCCAGCGGACGCATGAGCATCCGCGGCGCGAAGTGCTTCAGCCCGACGTACTGCTCGAGCGAAGCGGGATACCTCGAGGAAGTGATCGCCACGCACGGCGGCACGTCAGCGCACGTGAGCGAGTCCGCGTGTCAGTGCGCGAACGACGATCACTGCGTGTTCGAGCTGCGCTGGCATTAATCCGCGGTTGCGCGGTTGCGCGGTTGCGCGGTTGCGCGGTTGCGCGGTTGCGCGGTGTGCAGTTCCGCAGTTCCGAGCGACCGCGTAACTGCCCATTCAGTCCGTCGGCGATTGATTCGAGTCGAGCCGCCACGGCCAGTCTTCGGCTTGCGGGTCGAAGTCGCTCTCGAGCAATGCCGGAGGCTGTTGTACATAACCGACGGTGCTGCCATCGGGATGATTGCGCAGCGACTTGTTGCGATAGAGATCGTTGTCGGCGGCGCTGAGGAGTTGCGTCATCGTCGGCTTCGGCAGCGTGCTCGACGAAGCGACGCCGGGCGTGACGGTGATGGAGAACGATTCCGCGCCGGCGATCCAGCGCAGCGCGTGAACGGCCGCGCACAAACGCTGCGCGACGCGCTCGACGTCGCCCTGCGGCAGGTCGGAGACGACCATCACGAACTCGTCGCCGCCGTAGCGCGCGATGAGATCCTGCGGTCTTGTATGTCGATCGAAGAGCGCGCCGACGTCGTGCAGCACGCGGTCTCCGGCGAGATGTCCGAACGTGTCGTTGATGTTCTTGAAGCCATCGAGATCGAAGAGGATGAGGTTGAGCACCGTGCCGCTTTTCAACAGCCGCTCCCCCTCGGAGAGAAGAAAGCGGCGATTGAAGACGCCGGTGAGCTCGTCACGCGTGGCGAGGCCGTACAGCTCGCGAATGGTCGTGTCGAGCGTTCGCTGCCGCGCCGCGATGCGCCGCGCGGCGACGAACTTTGCGGCGATCTCGAGCTCCGACGAGGCCTTGGTGAGGAAGTCGTCGAAGCCGGAGTTGAGCGCGGCGAGCTTGGTGTCGACGTCCTCGTTGGCGGTGAGCATCATCGCGTAGACCGACTTGAGATTGCGGTCGGCGCGGATTTTCGCGATCAGCTCCATGCCGGTCATCCTCGGCATGTTCTGGTCGATGATCGCGACGTCGAAGTGTTTCTGCGCGAGCTGCTCGAGCGCGGCGGCACCGTCGGAGGCTTTCTCGACGCGGAACCCCAGCCGCCGCGTCAGTGTGGCGATGTAGGCGCTGTAGGAAGGTTCGTCTTCGACGACAAGCAACGTCAGCGATTCGGAGTCGACTTCATTTCCTGCTACTGCGCGGCGGCGATCCGGGCCAGGTTTCACCAGAGTCTTCTCCGCGTTCAACGTTCAAGCCAAAGGGCGAGTGGTGCGTGACGCGCGTCACATGCCGGCGCGTGCCCGAACTTTGCACGCGCATCCCGGCGAGTGGCGGGAGCGTGCGCGGCGTGCGATTCACCATCGAGCAGATTTATCTCACGGACGACGAGGGACGGCCGGCACCGCATCGCGTCGAATTCCATCTCGTCGAGGCGGAAAGCGTCGATTCGGCGCTCGGTGATTTTCTGCGCCGCAGCGACGCGACGCTGGTCGGATCGATCGAAAGATTTCCCGGATTCCACGCTTTCGCGAAGGCAAAAACCGGCACTTCCGTGTTTACGTTGCAACTTTTGCCGGGCAGCGACAGCTACCGGCGTATTCGCGAGTAGCTCGTGGGGGCAGGGTTTCTGGCCTGCCTCCCGCCCGGGGCGCAGGCTGGAAAGCCTGCGCTACACCGGGGTGCGGCTGGAAAGGCTGCGCTACACCGGCGCGATCCCGGCGAACGTGGCCCGCACGTTTCGGTCCGACTCGGCGGCGATCGCGTTGCGCAATGTCGTGAGCGCCTCCGGCGTCGCGATCGCGGCGAGCGCGCGTGCGGCGGCGACGCGAATCTGCAGCGGCTCGCGTACGAAGAGTCCGCGCGGACGCATGACGTCGCCGAGTGCGGGGACGGCGATGTCGGAGCCGATCGATCCGAGTGTGGTGATCACGGTCTCGCGCACGTCGGCGGGCAGCGAGCGCGAGCGCGCCATGTCGCTCAGCGCCGGCGCCGCGCGCTGCGCTTTCATCGACGCCAGCGCGAGCAGTACCTCGGTCAACGTCTCGCTGTCGCGCTCGCCCAGCGCTTCGACGAGCAGCATCTCGCTTTCGGGTCCGCCGATTTTTCCGAGCGAGCGCGCGGCCGCGCGGCGCACACGCGCGTCGCTGTGCTCCATCTTTTTGCCGATCGCGCCGGCGTGATCGTGCTCGCCGATGTCGCCGAGGATGTTGAGCGTGTTCCGAACGACATACCACGCGGGCGCGTGCAGCGCCTCGAGCAGCGAGGGATACGCCGGCCGGCCGATCGACTTGATCGTGCGCACGAGGCGTCCGCGGCGGTTGCGGTCTTCTTCGTTCGTGAGCGTCTCGATCAGCGCGGGCACGAGCGCGCCGCCGAGCTGCGCGACCATCGGCGCGACCGCTTTTCCGAACGTCTCCGCATCGGACGCGAAGATCTGCGCGACGAGCTTCGCCGCGCGGCGCGGCTCGGCGAATGCGGAACCGAGCGCTGCGTACGACTGGCGCACCGCAGCGTCGGGTGCGGCCACGTTGACCGCGGCTTCGAGTCGCGTGAGAGTGCGCAGCGCGACGTCCGCGCGTCCGGCGGACGCGAGCGCGGTGCAGAGGCTCGCCACCGCGTTTGCGACGGTCGCGCGCATCCGCGCGTCGCTCTCTTTCACGAAGTGATTGAGGATCGCGCGCGACAGCAGTTGTTCGATCTGCGGGTTGACGCCGGGACTCTCGATCAGCGGCGCGACTTGTCCGAACGTGTCGATCACGTTCTGACGGACGGTGAACGTGTCCTGTTCGAGTCCGCGCGCGTAGGCGTCGAGGAGACGAAACGCGTCGTCGAGGCGGCCCTGCTCGATGAGATCGCGGATGAAGACCACCAGTTTTTCGCGCGGGAAGCTGAAGATGCGGCCGCCGGTCAGCAGCTTCTCGATCTTCTCGGCGGTCGAGAGCTTGTCCCAGCCGATGACGCCGATCAGCTCGTCGAGCTGTTCGCGCGAGATGCCGAGGTTCGAGAGACGTGCGCGGAGGAGCTCGATGCCGGCGGCGTCGAGCGAGGTCTGGCCGAGAAGATGCGCGAGCGCGTCGGTGTCACTCTCGGCCGTCGCCATCACTTCGCGCGCGGCGGGCTGCAACGCGCTGCGCAGCGCGCCTTCGGGGAGGGAAGCGATGTTGAGGAGCAACGCGAGCTGCACTTCCGGCTCGACGCCTTCGATGGCCTGCTTGAGCGCGTCGCGTACTTTGTCCGGCATCTTCGCCGCGATCTCGTCGGCTTTCTCGCCGAGTCCTTCGAGCTCGGTCTCGGGAAGTTGATCGCCGGCTTCGCGCGTGTCGACGTTCTGAAGAAGCAGAAATTTCTTGAGAAGCGCGGGCAGCCCGTCGGCGCCTTCGAATCCCGCCAACTGCTCCGCGCGCCGCGCGGTCTCCGACCAGACGACTTCTTCGCCTTCGGTGATCGCCTCATAGCGGACGTGACTGATGCGGACGTGAATGACGTCCGCGTGGCGGAAGATCTCGTCCGGTCCTCCCGCGTTGCGAACCTGCTGTGGTCTCATCACGAAGAGGCGTACGAGCTCGACGAGCTCGCGATACGTGACGCCCTGCATGAGGATGATTCCCCCGAAGTCGCGCGCTTCGAGCTCGCGCGCAAACGCGGTCACATGCGCCTTGTTACGGGCGGCCTCGCTCGCCAGCGGCGCGCCGTCGACGAGGAGCGCGCCTTTGGTGGCGACGATCGAGACGCGCGGCCGCTGCGCGACGAGCGCGTTCGCCGCGCGGTCGAGCGCGGCCAATGCCTCCGCGCCGCGCGGATGCTCGGCGGTGTAGAACTGCAGCGCCTTCGCTGCCAGATGCAGCGCCGCGGTGAAGTCGGTGACCTCCTGCATCGAATGCATTGTGGCATGGGGGCCGTGTCGGTCGTTGGGCAGACTTTCGGGAGAAAGGCGTGAATTCGAATGAAGCCAGAAGGCAGAAGGCAGAAAGCAGAAGGCAGAAAGCAGAAGGCAGAAGGCAGAAAGCAGAAGGCAGGAGTTAGAAGTTACGATTGCTGAAGTTCTCGGTTCTCATTTCTGCGTTCTGCGTTCTGCGTTCTGCGTTCTGCGTTCTGCCTTCTGCCTTCTGCTTTCCGAATATTGACGCTCCCAGGTGCGTTCACTACACTCGCTTCCCCGCCGTGGATGGGGCGACGTAGCCAAGTGGTAAGGCAGAGGTCTGCAAAACCTTTATCCGCCGGTTCGATTCCGGCCGTCGCCTCCAACTTTCCCGTTCCCAACGACTTCGTCTTCGCCACGACCGTCGAGTCGCATGGCTGGTACAGGCTCGCGCCGTTCCGCTGGTCGCGCGAAGAAGGCGTGCTGCGACGCCGCGAGCGGGATGGGGAGCTGGAGATTTCGTGCGTTGACGGTGCGCTTCTTGTGGAGCGGCGGCCGCTCTCGGCCGCCGCTCTCTCGCGAGATTCCGGCGGCCGAAGCGGCCGCCGCTCCACAGAGCTTCGCGAGCGCATCAGGCGTATGTTCCAGCTCGACGTCGACATTGCCGGGTTCGTCGAGCTCTCGCGCGACTCGCCCGCGCATGCGTGGGTCGCGCGCGCCGGCTTCGGACGTCTCCTCTGCGGCGCGACGTTGTGGGAAGACGCGGTCAAGATCATCGCCACGACGAACACGACCTGGCGACAGACCGTCCGCATGATCGAGCTCCTCGTCGCGAAATGCGGCGGCGTCTTTCCGACGCAGGAAGAAGTCGCGCGCTTCACCGTCGACGAGCTGCAGTCCGACTGCCGCCTCGGCTATCGCGCGAAGTCGATCCACGCGCTCGCATCGTGCGACCTCTCGACGCTTCCCGCCAGCACCGAAGACCGCTACAAGTTCTATCTTTCCCTGCCCGGCATCGGTCCGTACGGCGCGGCCCACCTCCTGGCGATGGACGGCCGTCACGACTTCATCGCCGTCGACACGGAGTTCCGCAGCTTCGTCCGCAACCGCTATCACGGCGGCCGCCGCGTCAGCGACGCGACGATGCTCCGCCGCTACCGGAAGTGGGGCAAGTGGAAGTACCTGGCGTATTGGTCCGAATCGTGGAAGAGAGCGGTCTCGGGCGAGAACAAGTAGTGTACTCTCCGCGCGTCAATTCTGAAATATTGACCACGGGCAGCGTCGTTAGGATAATGACTTCAGAGCGCGTAAAGGTAAGCTGCTGATTTTGCAATAGTTTACGAATCGTTTACGGCTCGGGAGGGAGAGTGCGTGGACGAAAAGATCAAGCAGCTCCTGCAAGACCTCGGCACCGCCATCAATGAGAGCATCTCTTGCTCCGACGATGTGAATCGCCACATCCAGAAAATCCGCGATGAAGGCTACGACCTCTACGTTGTCCTCGACGCGACGATCGGTCTGAACAAGCAGGACGAAGAATCGACAGAGACGGCGATCGTCCCCGCGACGCCCGCGAAGTCGCCGAAAGACATCCAGTTCCGCATCAACATCAACGACCTCGCGCTGCTCCGTTCCCTCGGCATCGATCCGACGCGCAAAGTGAGAACGGCGCGCCGCGTGGAGCCGCTAGCGCAAACCAGCGACGAGTAGCTAGTGGAGCGGCGGCCGCCCTCGGCCGCCGGCCTCTCGCAAGAAATCGGCGGCCGAGGGCGGCCGCCGCTCCACTGAATGAACCAGCGATGAACCTCTACGACCTCGGCCCTGCACAACTCGAAGCAACTCTCGGCGAGATCGTTTCCCCATCGTTCCGCGTCAAGCAGATTGAAGAATGGATGCATGTCCGCGGCGTCGACGCGTTCGGCGCGATGACGAACGTGCCGAAAGACGTGCGCGCGGAGCTCGAGTCGCGGTTCACGCTGGCATTCCCCAAGGTGCTCACGCGAACGGTGCCGGCGTCGGACGGCAGCCAGAAGTATTTGTTCCGATTGCACGACGGACAGCGCATCGAGTCGGTGTACATGCCGATGAGTGATCGCACGAGCATTTGTTTGTCGTCGCAGGCGGGATGCGCGGTCGGTTGCACGTTCTGCGTGACCGGCTTCTTCGGACCGGGACGCAACATCGTGCCGTCGGAGATGCTCGGGCAGTTCTACACGATTCAGCACGAGAAGCAGATTCCGGCGGAGCAGATGAACGTCGTGTTCATGGGGATGGGCGAGCCGCTGTTGAATCTCGAGAACCTCGTCACGACGCTCGACGTGCTCTATCGCAACATGTCGCCGCGGCGCGTGACCGTGTCGACGTCGGGGATCATCCCCGGCATCGATGATCTCGCGCGTCTCGAGAAGCGGCCCAATCTCGCGGTGTCGATCAACGCGCCCGATCGCAAGCGGCGTGAGGAGATCATGCCGATCACGGCGAAGTATCCGCTCGATGAGCTGATGGCGTCGCTGCGGCGTTTCCCGCTGGAGAAGGGGCGCGACATCACGATCGAGTACGTGCTGCTCGCGGGCTACAACGATTCGAAGAGCGACGCGGTCGCGCTGGCGAAGTTGATTCGCGGCTTGCACGCGAAGGTCAACGCGATTCCGTTCAATGCTGATCCGAATCTGCCGGAATGGATGAAGCGCCCGAACGACACGGCGATCGATCGCTTCGTCGACACGCTCGTGCAGCACAACGTGCGCGTCACGGTGCGGCGCTCGAAGGGACGCGACATCGCGGCGGCGTGCGGACAGTTGCGCGGAAAAGAGATCGCGAAGTCGCGCGCTACACGCGAACAGCCTCTGCGTAAAGCATCGGAACCCGCATCTCCAACGGCCTCGCGGCGTTGAGCGTTTCCTCCAGCGCGGCGTAGATCGCGGAATCGTCCGTCACGCTGCGCCAGCCATAGAGGAAAAACTGCACGAGGTGATGCTGGAACATCGCCGTGCCGTCGGCGAAGCGGAGGAAGAACTCGTCTTCGACCACGCGCGCGATCTCGAACCCGTTTCGTTCGAGGAGCTGCTGCACACCGGCGCGCGCGCCGCGATGCGCTTCCTGCGCGTTGATGGCGGCGGTGAGTTGCGGCGCGGTCTCGCGGAACAGCTGATAGAACTCGGCCATGTGACCGGTGAGGTTTGTGGTGACGACGATGCGTGCGCCGGGACGCGCGACGCGATGACATTCGGCGATCACGGCGGAAGGATCGTCAAAGTTGTTGATGCCGAGGTTCGAGGTGATGAGATCGAAGGACTCGTTGGCGAACGGCATCGAGGAGGCATCGGCTTCGACGAGATCGACGTTCGCGAGGCCGTACACCTCGATCTTGCGCCGCGCACGATTGAGCGCCTCGCGCCAGAGATCGAGTCCGGTGAAGTGCGACGACGGACCGTGCACGAACGCGAGCTCGAAGAGCGGAAAGCCCGCGCCGCACGCGACGTCGAGGCCGCGGACGCCGCGGCGCAGCTCGAGGTTGTCGAAGATCATCGCGCCAAAACGCGAGCTCCAGAACGACAGCTCGTCGTAGACGAGGTCGGCGAAAACGGCGTCGAGTTTCACGTCAGAGGAAACGTCTTCAGCGGCGTGTGAATCGCGCCGTTGGGGTTGAGCTGGCTCGAATACAGCGTCACGTCCTTCACTTCGAACGGAGCCGAACGGTAGTCGCGCAGCGTCGAGCAGAAGAGATCGATCGATGACGGCGGCCAGCGGTCGCGAATGCGCATCAGCGTGAGATGCGGCCGGAAATCGGCGGCGTCGAGCTCCACACCGTGCTTTTTCACGACGTCCCGCACGGCGGTCGCGATCATTACGAATTTCTCTTCCGGCTGCAGTCCGCTCCAGCCGACGCGCGCGTGCCGCGGGTTGGGAAAAAATCCGCAACCGTGCAGTTGCGCTTCGAAACGCGCGATCGAGCTCAGCGTCGCGGCGAGTGGCGGCGCGATTTTCTCGACCAGCGTCTCCGGCTGTTCGGCGAGGAACGCGAACGTCAGATGCTGCGTCTCCGGCCGCACCCACGACGCCGCCGGCAGACGCGGCTTCATACGCGCAATGCGCGCGTTGAGGTCGTCGATGACCTCCGCGGGGAAGCTCGTGGCGATGAAAAGTCGCATTGGGACCGGTAGCGGCTTGGGGGGATTGTAGCCTCCCGCCGCGAGCCCGGCTACCGGTCGGCCTGTCCGGCGAGGAACTCCGGGGTGAAAATCTCGCGAATCCGTTCCTCGGAGAGCATTTTCTTCTCGCGCAAAAGATCGGGAATCGTTTTTCCGCTCTTCACGGCCTCTTTCGCGACTTCGGCCGCCGCGGCGTAGCCGATGATCGGATTCAGCGCGGTCGCGAGCGACGGAGAGCTGATGTAGTAGGCCTCGCAGCGCTCGCGATTCGCTTCGATGCCGTGGATGCATTTGTCGATCAGCACGGGCAGGAAGTTCTTGAGGATCTCGATCGAGAACGAGATCTCGAATGCTACGAGCGGCATCATCACGTTCAGCTCGAGCTGTCCCGCCTGCGACGCGTAGTCGATCGCCGTTGCCGAGCCGATGATGTGGAACAGCACCTGGTTCATGCACTCGAGCAGCGACGGATTCACTTTGCCCGGCATGATCGAAGAGCCGGGCTGCACGGACGGAAGAAAGATTTCCGCGAGGCCGGTCATCGGTCCCGACGAGAGCAGACGCAAGTCATTCGTGATGCGCGTCAGCTCGAGTGCGAGGGTGCGCAGCGCGGCGGAGACCGCGACGACGGGAAGCTGCGATTGCATTGCCTCGCGCAGATCGGGCGCAGTGCGGAACTGCGGCCCGAGATGTTTCACGACCGCGAATCGATAGCCGGGCGGCGTGTTGATGCCGGTGCCGGTGGCGGTGCCGCCGATGCCGAGCTCGCGCACTTCGTCCGCGGCTCTGCGCAAGCCGTCGGTCGCACGTTTCGTCGCCGCCGCGTACGCTTTGAATTCCTGTCCGAGCGTGACCGGCACCGCGTCCTGCAGATGCGTGCGGCCGGACTTGATCACGTCCGCGAACTCGTCGCCTTTTTTGTCGAGCGCGTTCGCGAGCTGGTCGAGCTCGGGGACCAGTTGATCGAGCAGAACGGCGGTCATCATGCGCGTCGCCGTCGGGACCACGTCATTCGTCGACTGCGACATGTTCACGTGATCGTTCGGATGAATCGGCTTGTACTCGCCGAGCTTCCCGCCGAGAGAGAGGTTCGCGAGGTTCGCGATCACCTCGTTGCAATTCATGTTGAACGACGTGCCGGCGCCGGCCTGGAAGACGTCGACGACGAAGTGTTGGCGGTGACTCTCGAAGTCGCCGAGGATCTGATCGCAGGCGGCGACGATCGCGTTCGCGAGATGCTCGTCCATCACGCCGAGCTCGTGATTCGCGACCGCGGCCGCGCGCTTGAGGAAGATGAACGCGCGGATGAGCTCGGGGTGCTCGCGCAGTCCGCTGATCGGGTAGTTCTCGACCGCGCGCTGCGTTTGCGCGCCGTACAGCGCGTCGTCCGGCACGCCCACTTCGCCGAGGGTGTCTTTTTCGATTCGCATTACGCCTTCAGATGCGAAAGCCGCTCCTTCGACTCCTCGAAGACCTGCTTATGCAAAGACTGTCCATGCGCGTCCATGGTGACGATGGCCATGAAGTCTTCGACCCAGAGATGCCAGATCGCTTCCGGCGATCCGAGGTCCATCCAGTCGACGCCGTCGACGCGTTTGATCGAGGCGGCGCAGACTTGCGCGGCGCCGCCGATCGCGTGCATGTACACGGCGCCGTACTCCTTGCAGGCGGCGAGCGTCTTCTCGCCCATCCCGCCCTTGCCGATCACGCCGCGGATTTTGTAGTCGCGGATCACTTCCCACTGATAAGGCTCTTCGCGCGACGACGTCGTCGGTCCGGCGGCCTTGCACACCCACTGGTCGCCTTCTTTCACCATCACCGGACCGCAGTGATAGATGATCTGCCCTTCGAGATCGACCGGCGGCTTCACGCCGGTGTGGAGGCGATGATGGACCGCGTCGCGGCCGGTATAGAGGCGGCCGCTGATCGAGACCGAGTCGCCGACGTGCAGCGAGCGGATCGTCGCTTCGTCAATCGGGGTGTTCAGCTTTACGAGCGCCATGCGGCGATCGTATCGCGTTCGGAACGCTGCCGCGATGACACGAGGTACATGCCTGTCTGAGCCCTTCGGTCGAACTGACCGGTGAGACGAGGAGCGCTCAGGGCGAGGCGCCGCTGCTGATGAGCGCCGCCTCCTTGATCACGTACGGCTCGCTCGATGGCGCCGGCGGCGGAACGTCGGGAATCGGCGGCGGCTCCATCACGGAGTGCAGCACGTTCGGCGCGATGTTCGGCGGTTTTAGCGCCTGCAGCACCGCAATGTCGTCGTTGACGCCGACGGCCGCGAGCATCACGAACAGCATGAGGCGAAACAATCGCACCATGCCTCATTAGACGCTCAATACAGCCAGTTCATCACCGCGCCCTGTAAATCGAGCGTAAAACCTCGGCGCCGAAAGGCCCAGCACATGTACGCGATGGAGACAAAGAACGAAGCCGGCAGGCGATTCAGCTTGCCGATCTTGCAGCCGAGGAGCGTCGTCTTTCCGCCGAAGCCCATCGGCCCGATGCCCGACTGATTCGCCTTCTGGACGATGCGCTCTTCGAGCTCCGCGAGCTGCGGATCGTCATTCACGTTGTCCATCGTGCGCAGCAGTTGTTCTTTCGCAAAGGCGTAACCCGTGCCGCGATCGCCACCGATGCAAACGCCGAGAATCCCCGGACCGCATCCTTGTCCCTGCGCCTGCAGCACGCAGTCGAGAATCGCGTTCTCGACGCCCTTCAAATCGCGTCCGCCGAGGTCCGGGTGCGGCAGCGAATACTGCGCGTTCATGTTCTCGCACCCGCCGCCCTTCAACATCAGCTTCACTTCCACATGCGGCTCGCGCCACTGCTCGAAATGAAACACCGGCGATCCCGGCCCGGTGTTGTCTCCCGTATTTTTTCCGGTGACGCTGTCGACGCTGTTCTGCCGCAAATACCCCTTCCGCGTCGCCTCGCGCACCGCATCGGTTGCCGCTTCTTCGAGCTCGAGCTGGTCATACCCGACCGGCGTGTGCACGAAGAAAAGAATGGTTCCCGTGTCCTGACAAAGCGGCAGCGAGCTTTCGCGCGCAAGCCCGATGTTGCAGCCGATCACATTCAACGCAACCGCCGCATTCGAGCCTTCTTTCTCCACGCCGCGAGCCGCATTCACCGCGTGCACGACATCGTCCGGCAGTTGGGTGGACGTGCGGCGGATGAGCTCGAGGATGCTTTCGAACAACTGCGACTGGGAACGAACTTCGTGGAGGGGCTGGGCGGTCATGGTTCGAGTATATGCAACTCACCAATGGATGACTTTTAGTTCAGCGATGACGTCGAAACCGTAGTCCCCGGTGAGGAGGGGGATGTCATAACGAATGCAGAGGGCGGCGATCCATAGGTCATTGACGCGGGCTGCGCCTGCCAATGCTTCGGATCTGCGTAGCCGGCCGTAGACGCGCGCAGTCTCAGTGTCAGGATTCAATACCTTCCACCAATCGAGCAGCTCTTCAACTTTCGCGAGATTCTCCGCATTTCTATTCGACTGCTCTGCTCCCGCGAACAGCTCACCGACAGCCGGCAACGGCAAAACAACCGCACGTGCATCATGCAACGGTGGAGGATCGGGACGATTCGGGCGCATGAAATCGATCGCCACGTTCGCGTCGACCGCAAGGCGATCAATCATTTCCAGGGCGGAAACAGCTCTTCGTGGGCGCGCGCTAATGAATCGCCCGCTTCTTTCGACAACGAGCCGCTGAGCGCGAGCCATGGGCGTTCGGGATCGACAGGCGGTTTTTCGTTGAGCGTCAACTCCACCTGCTCGTGATCCTTCACACCCTCCAGTGGTTCGACAAGACGAAGCACGTTTGCTGATGCGTCGTATTCGGCCTTGAGTGTCTTGCCCATAGCATCACCAACAATACCTCGGAACGCCCGCTTCTTGCACGCTCCGGAATGAGCGGTAACATTTGCCGGTTAACTGACTTGAGTCAATTAGACTCAATGTGAGGTAAACCAATGAACTTCAATAAGCTTACGGTCAAGGCGCAGGAATCGGTCGTTGACGCGCAGAACCTTGCGCGGGGCGCCGGGAACGCTGAATTTACGCCGGATCATCTTCTGCTCGCGCTCGTGCGGCAGGAGGGCGGGATCGTTACGCCGATTCTGAACAAGCTCGGAGTCGTGCCCGCGGCGATCGAGGCGGAGACCGCGGCGGAGCTGGCGAAGCTGTCGAAGGTCGGCGGTGCGTCGGCGGAGCCGATGACTTCGCCGGCGTTGCGCAAAGTATTCGATGCAGCGTTCGCAGCGGCGGAGCAGTTCAACGACGAATACGTGTCGACGGAACATCTGCTTCTCGGTCTCGCCGAAACGAAGAACGGGATCCTCAAACGTCACGGTGTGGTGCGCGATGCGGTGCTGAAGGCGCTGCAGTCGGTGCGCGGAACGCAGCGCGTGACGGACCAGAATCCGGAAGACAAGTATCAGGCGCTCGAGCGCTACGCTCGCGATCTCACCGCGCTCGCGCGTCGCGGAAAGCTCGATCCGGTCATCGGACGCGACGAGGAAATCCGCCGCGTGATCCAGGTGCTGTCGCGCCGCACGAAGAACAATCCCGTGCTCATCGGCGAGCCGGGCGTCGGCAAGACCGCGATCGTGGAAGGACTCGCGCGGCGCGTTATCGCGGGCGATGTCCCCGAGGGCCTGAAGAACAAGCGCGTGGTCGGGCTCGACCTCGGCGCAATGATCGCCGGCGCGAAGTATCGCGGCGAGTTCGAAGATCGCTTGAAGGCCGTCATCAAGGAAGTCGAAGAGAGCGAAGGCGAAGTGATTCTGTTCATCGACGAGCTGCACACGCTCGTCGGAGCGGGTGCGGCCGAGGGCGCGATGGACGCTTCGAACATGCTCAAGCCGGCGCTCGCGCGCGGCGAGCTGCGCGCGATCGGCGCGACGACGCTCAACGAATATCAGAAGCATATCGAGAAAGACGCGGCGCTGGAGCGGCGCTTCCAGCCGGTGTACGTCGGCGAGCCGACGGTCGAGGACACGATCGCGATTCTGCGCGGACTGAAGGAGCGCTACGAAGTGCATCACAAGGTGACGATCCGCGACTCCGCGATCGTCGCCGCGGCGACGCTGTCGAATCGCTACATCACCGATCGTTTTCTTCCCGATAAGGCGATCGATCTCATCGACGAAGCCGCGTCGCGTCTGCGCATCGAGCTGACGTCGATGCCGCAGGAGATCGACGACATGACGCGGAGGCTCACGCACCTGCAGATCGAAGAGCAGGCGCTGCAGAAGGAGGAAGGCAATCCGGTCACGAAGGAACGTCTGCGCGGCGTGCGCGCGGAGATCGCCGAGCTGCAGGAAAAGATCTCCGGATTGAAAGCGCAGTGGGAAAGCGAGAAGCGCGTCATCACCGAGATCAACGATCTGAAGAACAAGCTCGAGGATGAGCGCGAGGGGGCGAACCGCGCCGAGCGCGAAGGCGATCTGAGTCGCGCGGCGGAGTTGCGCTACGGATCGATTCCGCAGATTCAGCGGCAGATCGAAGAGAAGACCGCGCAGCTCGCGGAGATGCAGAAGAGCGGCGCGCTCCTGCGCGAGGAAGTGACGGAGGAAGACATCGCCGAGATCGTCGCGAAGTGGACCGGCGTGCCGGTGACGCGGATGCTCGAGTCGGAGATGCAGAAGCTCGTTCGGATGGAAGACAACCTCCGCAAGCGCGTCGTCGGACAGGATGACGCCGTACGGGCGGTCGCGAACGCGGTGCGACGCTCACGCGCGGGACTGCAGGATCCGAATCGTCCGATCGGCTCGTTCATCTTCATGGGGCCGACCGGCGTCGGCAAGACCGAGCTCGCGCGCGCACTCGCGGAGTTCCTCTTCGATGACGAGAACGCGATGACGCGCATCGACATGTCGGAGTACATGGAGCGTCACGCCGTCGCGCGTCTCATCGGAGCGCCTCCGGGCTACGTCGGCTACGAAGAAGGCGGACAGCTCACCGAAGCGATTCGCCGCCGGCCGTACGCGGTCCTGCTGTTCGACGAAATCGAGAAGGCGCATCCGGAAGTGTTCAACATCTTCCTGCAGATCCTCGACGACGGACGACTGACGGACTCGAAGGGACGCGTCGTCGATTTCAAGAACACCGTCATCATCATGACGTCGAACGTCGGATCGCAATACATCCACGAGGCGTCGAAGGGCGGGATGCCGGAAGACGAGATGCGCAAGCTGGTCGAGCAGGAGTTGCACCAGCGGTTTCGTCCCGAGTTCCTCAACCGCATCGACGACGTGATCGTGTTCCACTCGCTCGATCTGAGTCAGATCAAGCAGATCATCGGCATCCAGCTCAAGCGGCTGGCGAAGCGAATCGAGGAGCGCGGATTGACGATCGACATCAGCGACCACGCGAAAGAAGTGCTGGCGCAAGAAGGATTCGATCCCGCGTTCGGCGCGCGGCCGCTCAAGCGCGCGCTGCAGCGCGAGATCATCGACCCGCTCGCGATCAGATTGCTCGAAGGGCAGTTCAAGCCCGGCGACACCGTGTTCGTGAACGGCACGGCGAATGGCAAGATCGAGCTGTCGTTGGAACCGGAAGCGATCAGCGTGAATTGAGTGGAGCGGCGGCCGCTTCGGCCGCCGGGATCTCGCGAGTGGTCGGCGGCCGAGGGCGGCCGCCGCTCCACAGGTTACGGGATGTAATACAACCGTATCGACCTGCCCACGCGTTGGGCAGGTCGATACATCTTCAACCAGTCGTAGTCATTGGTGAAGGCGGTCCAATTCTCGCCGGCCGCCACCCAGCCGCTGACTTTCGTGCGCGGCGGCAGCCACTCCGCGTTGATCCCGTGCACCGGCAGCCATGTGCTGTTGTTCATCACGATCCAGAGGTGATCGATGCGCCGCTTCTTCACGACGCGTGCGAGCCGCAGGACGTCCTGTCCCCAATCGAGATTACTGTCGACGGCGACGTGCGCGGGATTCGATCCCGCGGCCTCGTTGAACCACGCCATGTAATCGGGATGCGCAATCGCGACGCCGATGACGAGCCACGCCATCAGTGCGGCTGAGACGATGGTCTTCAATCGCAGGACCGCAACCGCGGCGACGATGCAAAACGGCGCGTAGATCGGGAGGATGTGCCGCAGTCCGATGTTCAGCGACGCGGTCATCGACACGAGCATGATCGCGAGCGTGCACAGTGCGTACGGAAGCCCGCGACGGCCGACGTAGAACAAGCCGGCGATGAACAGAATCAACAGCGGCAACGGCGTCTTGAAGAAGAAGACGACCGGGAAGTAATACCACCAGCCGGTGCGGCTCTGTTTGCCGAGGAGGAAGGCGGTGTGGCCGAGTTGGTCGTGGAGGCGCACGCGGACGAAGCCGAGCGGCATCGCCGGCGCGGGCATGCGCATGAGCGCGAGCGAGCGGGGGAGGTTCGCACCTTCGAAGTACGCGGGCGCGTCGGGATCGACATCGGCGGGCGCGCGGAAATCGAAGCGATAGCCGCCCCACGCCACGATGAACGCGGCGGCGAACGCGATCGCGATTGCGACGACGCGCGGACGCGATCGCAGTCGCACCGCAAGCAGGACGATCGCGCACGCGGGGAAGTAGACGAGAAACGAAAACTTCGACAGCACGCCGAGTCCGATGGCGACGCCAAGGAAGAGCGCGCGGCGCGGGGTCCACGACTCGATCACGAGATCGAGCGCGTACAGCGCGAGCGGCAAGGTTGCGGTGACGGACAAGTCGGTCGTCATCAGTCCCGCGTGTCCCAGAACCGCAGGCACATTCGTGAAGAGCGCAACCGCGATGACAGCGACGGTATCGTTGTAGGCGCGCTTGGCCCACGCGGCGACGGCGATGCACGCGACGATCAGGAACACGAGATTGCCCATCCGTCCGCGCGCGAGATTTCCTTCGTAGTGATTGCCCGCGTACAAGAGCTCGTTGCCGCGCCCGATCATGTTCGGACTCGCCGGCTCCGGCTGTCCGCGCAGCGGCAGCGCGAAGAGGATGCGCGCGAGCGGCGGATGCGTCGGATCGATGCGGTACGTGCCGTCGAACCATTCGTAGCCGGCGGCGAGATGCACGGGCTCATCGACGGTCGCGCTGAACACGCGATGCGTCGACGCCACGCGGATCGCCGCGATGAGCGTGAGGGCGGCGATCGCGAGAAGACTTCGTCTGGTCATGGGCGGCGGAATGTATTTTGCCTGTATCGCCCGGCGAAGGAGTTGTTGATGCGCACGTTGTCCGTGATGTTCCTCGCTCTTGTGCTCGTCGCCGGCTGCAATCGCGACAAAGTCGAAGAAAACAATCCACCGGAATCGGCGACCGCGACCGATACGGCCGCGCAAGCCGCGACCGTCGAGACCACCGGCACGTCCTCGACCGCGCCGATCGCGGCGAGCGGAACCGATGTCGTCACCCCGACCGGCACCAGTTCCACGATCGTCACTCCCACGACGACCACGGCCTCGGTCACCACGCCGACCGAGACCAGCGCCACCGTCGCGACGACGACACGCAAGCACTGATCACCACCGGCGCATCCCGCTACGGAATGTAGTACAGCCGGATCGACTTGCCGATGCGTTCGTATGGGCGGCCGTGCAGCCACTGATAGCCGACGAACCGATAGGCGTGCTCGCTGACCGCCGCCCATCCCTGTGTCGGAATGTCGCGACTGAGTAGAGACGTCGGAGGAAATCCGAGCGAGTCGTAGTCGTGCCCGCCCATGGCAACGACGGCGAGCCGGTCGATCTTTTTCGCACGCACCGCGCGCTTGAGGCGGAGGATATCCTGCCCCCAATCGAGATTGCTGTCGAGGAGATAGAGCCAGGGCCGGCGTGCGGCGAATTCGTTGAAGTACGGAAATGCGTCGGGAATCGCGATGATCGAGGCGACCGCGTGCCACGCCAAGAGAACAGCAGCGGCAATGCGCAAGCGATGATGTTGGAACATCGCCAACGCGGCAGCCGCGCCGGCGACGCTCAGCGGCGCATAGAGCGGCAGTACGTAGCGCACGCCGAGGTCGAGATGGCTGGTCAGCGAGACAGCCAGGATTGCCAGTGCCGCCGCGAGCGCCTCGCCGGCGACGCGCGTCTGTCGTACGAAGAATGCGCACAAGCCGAGAACGAGCGCGGCAATCGTCGACTTCAGCGCAACCGCGGCCGGAAAGTACCACCACCAGCCGCGCGGCTTGATGTGGCCAAATGCATAGCCGAAGAAATCCATCCGGTCGAACCAGATGAGATCGTGGATGCCGGCAAAAAACCAGTGGGTTTTGAATCCGTAGCCCGCCCAGATCAACACGACACAGGTCGCCAGCGCCGTGCCGAAGCTTGGCGCGATGTGCCGCCACGCACCCCGCGTTTGCGCATCGCGTGACGCGCGCACCAAGTACATCGCCAGGCAGGCGGCGGGCACGTATCCGATGTCGCTGAACTTGCAGAGAACCGCGAACGCGAATGCCGCGCCGAAGACCATCGCGTGCCGCGCCGACGGCACGTCGAGCCAGCGCGCAAACGCGAGCAGCGAGACGGCAACTCCCGCCGTGGCTGAGATGTCGTGCGTCACGAGGCCGGCATAGCCGGCGACGACTGGCTGCAGCGCGAACAGCGCCACGGCGACGAGGCCGCCGTTTGCGCCGAGCTCACGTCGCGCCCACCACCACACCGCGATCGCGGCGATGACAAAAAACAGCAGATTGCCGCTGCGCGCGAGAACGAGATTGGTCTTGTAGCGATGGTTCGAATGGAACACATGCAGCAACTGATCTTCCATCGTGTTCTTCGGGTCGAACTGCATCCCGCCGATCCATGGCGCCAGTCCGAACACGAGTCGCGGCAAGGGTGGATTCACCGGCTGATAGGTGTAGTCATGCTGTGTGTAGAGCTGCAGCGCGGCCGAGACGTGCATCGGCTCGTCCACGGTCGCCGAGTAAATCGTAAATGTCGCGGCGATGCGAATCAGCGAAAGGGCGATCAGCGCGATTGCCGCGAGGTCGGCGCGCCCGCGCATCACCACGATCCGTTCTCGCTCGAGAACATCACCTCGTACACCTTGCGCGCCCAGCTGCGCTTGCCGAACTCGACGCGCCCTTCCTGTCCGAGCCATTCTTTGATCGGCAGCGTGAAGCCGGTCTTCCTCCGCCTGCGCACGTCTTCGGGCAGCGGCGGACGCGGCGTGTTGGCGAGAATTTGTTTGCCGCGCTCTTTGCGCGTGACGAGCACGGGCGCGAGCTTGCGCAGCAGAAACGCGTCGACGAGCGGCACGCGCACTTCGAGCGAATGCGCCATGCTCGCCCAATCCATGTCGCGCAGCAGTTGATTGCGCAGGTAGAGCGACGACTCGAGCGCGGCGACGCGCGCGAACGGATGTCCGGGATCGGGCGTGACCGCGCGCTCGATGAGACCGAGGATGTTCAGGCGCCGCAGTCCTTCCTCGGCGATGTCATTGCCGAGGACGTCGGGCAATTCGGAGGAGAGGAAGCGGCCGCGCTTCACGAGATACGCGCCGGCATAGGACGATCCATGACGAAGAATCTCGCCCATCTTCGGACTGACGTGACGGCTCATCTTCGCCAGCGATGCGTTGAGCCGCGCGACTCCGTTCGACAAACCGGGCACGCGCGCGAGTCGCGACGTCACGGGTATCCATCGCGGGATGTCGCGGAACGATGTGTATCCGCCGAACAACTCGTCGCCTCCCGCGCCGGACAATGCGACCTTCAATCCCACTTCCGCCGCCGCCTTGCTGATGAAATAGCTGTTGAGCCCATCGACGGACGGCTGATCCATCGCCGCGAAAATGCGCGGCAGCTCCGCTTTGAAATCGGCAAGCGCGAGATCGCGGATCGTGTGCGGCACTCCGTACTGCCGCGCAACCAGCGCGGCGAGCGGCGCCTCGTCGTTGACGCGTCCGCGATACTCCTCGAAGCGCAGCGTCATCGTCTGCAGATCGGTCGCGCCCGTTTCTCGCGCGAGCGCGACGACGGCAGTCGAGTCGATGCCCGCCGACAAAAACGCACCGACCGGAACGTCCGCGACCATGTGATAGCGCACGGATTCGAGCAGCGCATCGTGCACCGCGGCGAGACGTTCGTCTTCGCTCACATCGCGCGCATGCTCGACCGCATCGCGCCACGTCGCGGCGATCGAGAAGTACGACTGCGGCTCGCCGACGCCGTTCGCATCGACGAAACAGTACGAGCCCGCCGGCAGCGCGCGAATCGCGCGATACATCGTGAACGGCTCCGGCACCGTGCCACGCAGAAAAAATCCAGCCGCCGCCGCGGGATCGAATTGCTTCGACACCTTTCCGCCCGCGATAAGCGCCTTCACCTGCGAAGCGACGCGCACCGTTCCGCCTTCATCCGCGTAATACAGCGGCTTGATGCCGTACGGATCGCGCGCGAGGAAGAGCCGCTTCTTCGCGTCGTCCCACAACGCAATCGCAAACATCCCGCGCAGCTCGCTCACCATCGCCGTGCCTTGTTCTTCGAACAGGCGCAGCATCACCTCGGTGTCGGAGTGCGACGTGAACGTGACGCCGCGCGCTTCGAGCCCCGCGCGCAACTCGCGATAGTTGTAGATCTCGCCATTGAAGATGATCGTCAACGCGCCGCGCCGCATCGGCTGCCGGCCGCCCTCCGAGAGATCGATGATCGCGAGTCGTCGATGTCCGAGTCCCACGCGGCGATCGTCCGAGCCCCACTGATCCGCCGCATCCGGCCCGCGCGAGCGCATGCATTCGCGCGACGCGATCAACTCGTCCGCGTCGACGCACTGCGCGTCGGCGCGATACGCGAAGATTGCGTTGATCCCGCACATTGGCGCGCGCGAGTATAGCGGGGCGTAGAATTGCTACATGGGCGAGTGGCAACTACTGGAGCGGATTACATACAACCCGGAGATTTTCGGCGGCAAAGCGATCATCCGTGGGCGGAGGCTGGCGGTGGAGCACGTACTATCGATGATGGCTGCAGGTTCCACCATGGACGAGCTGATCGAGCATTTCGACTGGTTGGAGCGTGAAGACATTCAAGCGTGCTTGTTGTATGCGGCTCGCGTAGTGGGCAACGAACATTTCGCACCGTTGTTGGTAACGAGTGAAGTTCCTAATCGATAGCTGTCTGTCGTCGACAGTTGCGAATGAGCTCGCGGCCGCCGGGTACGATGTCGACAGCGTTCGGTCGTGGCCATCCGACCCCGGCGACCGCGCGATTCTTGCAGCTGCAGTTGCCGCCCAACGTGTACTCGTGACCGCTGATCGCGGCTTTGGAGAGTTGGCGGTTCGGCTCCGACTGGAGAGTGCCGGCATCATCGTCTTGTATCAAGTACGCGCTGAAGAACATGCCGCCGCGTGTTTCCGTGCTATTCGTGAACATGAGGCAAATCTGGCCGCCGGGGGAATCGTCATCGTGACGCCCGAAAAGATTCGCGCTCGCTGGCCGCCTCCGGACGCGTAAAATCCGCGCCCATGCGCCGCACGCTGATCGTCGCCCTCACTCTCACGACCGCGCTTGCCGCCGACACGCCCGCACCGAAGCCGATTCTCGGCTTCAGCGATCCCGCGAAAGAACATGCGCTCGAAGCGCGCTTCGACGCCGCGCTCAATCGCGACGAGATGCGCGCGTGGCTCAAGCGTCTCTCCGCGAGGCCGCATCACGTCGGCTCGCCGTACGGAAAAGAAAACGCGGAGTTCATCGCGTCGCTCTTCCGCTCGTGGGGCTATGACACGGCGATCGAGCGCTTCGACGTGCTCTTCCCGACGCCGAAGACGCGCGTCGTCGAATTGGTGGCGCCGACGCGCTTCACCGCGAAGTTGATGGAGCCGCCGCTGCCGGAAGACGCGACTTCGAATCAGGTCAGCGAGATCCTGCCGCCGTTCAACGCCTACTCCGTCGACGGCGACGTCACCGGCGATCTCGTCTACGTGAACTACGGCGTGCCGAAGGACTACGAGGTGCTGGAGCGCAACGGCATCGACGTGCGCGGCAAGATCGTGATCGCGCGCTACGGCGGATCGTGGCGCGGCATCAAGCCGAAAGTCGCCGCGGAGCATGGCGCGATCGGATGTCTCATCTACTCCGATCCGCGCGACGACGGATATTTCCAGGGCGACGCGTATCCGAAAGGCGCGTATCGCAGCGACTACAGCGCGCAGCGCGGCTCGGTCGCCGACATGCCGACGTACCCGGGCGATCCGCTGACGCCCGGCGTCGGTGCGACCGCCGACGCGAAGCGATTGAATCGCAGCGAAGCGGCGACGATCACGAAGATCCCCGTGTTGCCGATCGCGTACGCGGATGCATTGCCGCTGCTTCGCGCGATGTCCGGCCCGGTCGCACCTCCGGACTGGCGTGGCGCTCTACCCATCACCTATCACCTCGGCGCCGGTCCCGCGCGCGTGCATCTGAAGCTCGAGTTCAACTGGAACCTCGTGCCCGCATACGACGTGATCGCGCGGCTGAAAGGCACCGACCTCGCCGATCAATGGATCGTGCGCGGCAATCATCACGACGGCTGGGTCCACGGCGCGCGCGATCCGCTGAGCGGACAGGTGGCGATGCTCGAAGAAGCTCGCGGCGTCGCGGAGCTCGCGAAGAGCGGATGGCGTCCGCGCCGCACGATGATTTACTGCGCCTGGGACGCCGAAGAGCCCGGACTCCTCGGGTCGACGGAATGGGTCGAAACGCATCTCGCGGAGTTGCAGGAGCACGCCGCGGTCTACATCAACTCCGACTCGACTTCGCGCGGCTTCCTCGACGTCGCCGGATCGCACACGCTCGAGCGGCTCGTGACCGAAGTGGCGCGGGACGTCGAAGATCCGCAGCGCAACGTCTCCGTGCTCGAGCGACTCAACGCGCTGGCCATTACCGAGCTGACGTCGCCCGAAAAACAAAAAGAGTTTCGCGATCGCAAGCTGATGCGCCTGGACGCCCTCGGATCAGGATCGGACTACACGCCGTTCCTCCAACACGCCGGCATCGCATCGCTCAACGTCGGCTACGGCGGCGAAGGGGAGTACGGCGTCTATCACTCCGCCTACGACTCGTTCGATCACTTCATCCGCTTCGGCGATCCGAAGTTCGACTACGAGATCGCGCAGGCCGAGACGACGGGACGAATGAGCCTGCGACTGTTGAACGCGGACTTCCTTCCGCTCGAAGTGACGACCTTCGCCGACACCGTCGCGCGCTACGAAACCGAGGTCGAGAACCTCGCGAAAGACATGCGCGAGGAGACCGAGGAGCAGAACCGCGAGCTTCGCGAGCACACGATGGAGATCGCCGCCGATCCGACGAAGCCGTTCGTCGCACCGAAGGCGGCGGAGCCCGTGCCGTATCTCGATCTTTCGCCGCTGCAAAACGCCGTCGCGCGATTGAAGACGGCGGCGCGCACATTCGATGCCGCGCCGTCACACGACGACCGCATCCTCATGCATCTCGAACACGCCCTGACGCGCGATCAGGGACTTCCGATGCGCCCTTGGTACCGGCACCACGTCTACGCGCCCGGCTACTACACCGGCTACGGCGTCAAGACCTTGCCGGGAGTTCGCGAAGCGATCGAACAGCGCAAGTGGAAAGACGCCAACGACCAGATCGTCATTTTGGCGGGGGTGCTGGAGCGGTACGCGAAGATGCTGGAGGACGGCGGAAGCCGTTGAGTCACTTCTTCGGCAGCATGTAGACCGTCTCGCCCTTCTTCGACATGCCGAGGTCTTCGCGGGCGATGCGCTCGATCGCGTAGGACGACTTCTTCACGCTCTCGATCTCCGCGCGGAGGCGTGCGTTGTCGGCATCGAGCTTCGCGATGTTGGCGCGCAGCGTCGCCGCGCGGGAACGCGCGTGCTGCAGTTCCGGCAGGCCGCGGTCGCTGAAGACGAACGAGATGAAGAAGACCAGCGTCAGCGCCCCCGACAACAGCGCGACCGCCTTGAGCGTCACCTGCGTGGCGCGACGCGAATCGTGCGTGGAGACGGACGGGAGCATGTGGAACTAGTTTAGCGAATATAATTCGTCCGTGAAGCGCGATTCCGCGTCGAACCCGCTGACCGAGCGTTACGCGTCGCGGGAGATGTCCTACCTCTTCTCCCCCGACTTCAAATTCAAAACGTGGCGGAAGCTCTGGATTGCGCTGGCCGAGGCGGAGCGGGAGCTGGGCCTCAACATCACGGACCAGCAGATCGCGGAGCTGAAGGCGCACGCCGACGACATCAATTACGACGACGCGGAGCGGCGCGAGCGTGAGATCCGGCATGACGTGATGTCGCACATTTACGCGTTCGGGCTGCAGGCGCCGTCGGCGAAGGGGATCATCCACCTCGGCGCGACGTCCGCGTTCGTCACGGACAACACCGACATCCTGCAAATGCGCGAAGGGCTCGCGGTCCTTCGACGCCGCATCCTCAACGTGATGGCCAAGCTGCGCGACTTCGCGTGGAAGTGGCGCGCGACGCCCGCGCTGGCGTTCACGCACTTCCAGCCGGCGCAGCTGACGACGGTCGGGAAACGCGCAGCCCTCTGGTTGCACGATCTTCTGCTCGACTTTCGCGATCTCGAGTTCCGCTCCTCGCAGCTCGCCCTCCTCGGCGTGAAGGGCGCGACCGGCACGCAGGCGTCGTTCCTGAGTTTGTTCGACGGCGACGAATCGAAAGTGCATCGCCTCGAACAGCTCGTCGCGGAGAAGCTCGGGATGCGGCGCAGCTATCCCGTGTCCGGGCAGACGTACTCGCGCAAAGTCGACTCGCAGGTCGTCAACGTGCTGTCCGGTTTCGCGCAGTCGGCGTCGAAGTTCGCGTACGACATGCGCCTGCTGCAGCATCTCCGCGAGATCGAAGAGCCGTTCGAAGAAGAGCAGGTCGGCTCGTCGGCGATGGCGTACAAGCGCAACCCGATGCGTGCGGAACGGATCGACGCGATCGCGCGGCACCTCATCGTCAACGCGCTGAATCCCGCATTCACGGCGGCGACGCAGTGGTTCGAGCGGACGCTCGACGACTCCGCGAATCGCCGCATCGCGATCCCCGAGGCGTTCCTCGCCGCCGACGCGATCGCGTTGATCTACGACAACATCCTCGGCGGCATCGTCGTGCACGAAGAAGTGATCGCGACGAACGTGCGGCGCGAGCTGCCGTTCCTGATGACCGAGAACCTGATGATGGAGGGCACGCGGCGCGGCGGCGACCGCCAGGTGCTGCACGAGCGCGTGCGCATCCATTCGCAGGCCGCGGCCGACGCGATGAAGTCGGGCGCGCGCGAGAACGATCTCTTCGACCGCATCGCCGCCGATCCGCTGTTCAGCATCGACCGCGCGTCGATCGAAGCGATCGCGCGCGCGGAGGATTACGTCGGGCTGTCGAAGCAGCAGACGGAGCGCTTCCTCGCGGAAGAGATCGATCCGCTGATCGCGGAAGTGCAGGTGCAGGCGACCGAGGAGCTGCGCGTATGAAGCCGCGCGTCATCGCGCTCGCGGCGCTCGCCATCATCGTCTACGGCTGCGCGACGAGCGCGCCGCTGGCGCCGCAGCCCGCCGAAAATCTGCACGGGATCGCGAGCTGGTACGGAGAGGAATTCGCGGGACGCACGACCGCGAACGGCGAGATTTTCGATCCGCTGCTGCTCACCGCCGCGCATCGCACGCTGCCGTTCGGCACGGTGCTCGACATCACGAATCCGAAGACCACGAGGACCGTGCGCGTGCGCGTGAACGATCGCGGGCCGTACATCGGCAGCCGCGTGATCGATCTGTCGTACGCGGCCGCGCAGCAGATCGGCCTCATCGAGCCGGGCATCGGGGAAGTCGACATCAAGATCGTGCACCTCGGCAGCGGCGAGCGCGAGCCGCCGGCGCCGATGGAAGTGACGATCGGCGAGGCGCCGAAAACCGTGAGCGCGGTGGCGTCCAGCGAGCCGCCGAAAGTCGACTTCCCGCTGCCGGCGAAAAGCGCGCCGCCCGAGCCGGTCGTCGTCGACAAGATCACGGTCGAAGAACAGCACGGCGGCGTGATCACGCGCAAGCAGGTGGCGCCGAATGGGACGACGATCACGGACGTGCCGATCAGCGGTGGAGCAACACCAACCGCGGCCGCGATCGATCGCGTTCCGGCGCCCGAAGCCGTCGCCGCCCCACATGAAAGGCAGTTCATCGTGCAGGTCGGCGCATTCTCGGTCGAGGCGAACGCGAAGCTGCTGCAGGAGAGGTTGACGACGATCGGACAGCGCGCGTGGATCGATCGACAGGATCTCTATCGCGTCCGCATCGGCCCGTTCGCCACGCGCGATCTCGCGATGCAAACGCGGACCGCGCTCGAGGCGAACGGAATCTCGGCGATCATCGTCGCCGAATGACTTTGGTGTAGCGCAGGCTTTCCAGCCTGCGCCCCCCGGAGGACCGGCTGGAAAGCCTGTCCCACACCGGGGCCTACAGCAGCTCGCTCTCCGCGAAGAAGAAGCTGATCTCGATCTTCGCGTTCTCATCCGAGTCCGATCCGTGGATGGCGTTCTGCTCGATCGACTCGCCGAAGTCTTTGCGAATTGTTCCGGCGTCGGCTTTCGCGGGATCGGTCGCGCCCATCACTTTGCGCAGGTGCGGCACGGCCTCGCTGCGCTCGAGCGCGGCGGCGTAGACGGGTCCCGAAGTCATGTAGTCGACGAGTCCGGGAAAGAACGGACGCTCGCGATGCACCGCGTAGAAACCCTCGGCCTGCGTGCGCGAGAGGCTGACTTTTTTCAGGCCGAGGACGCGGAAGCCTTCGTCCTCGAGGCGGCTGATGATTTTCCCGAAATTTCCCTTACGAACGGAATCCGGTTTGATGATCGTGAATGTGCGGTTCGGCATAAGGGCGCGGATTATACGCTGCCTCGTCATAGTCAACCGGCAGGTAGAGCGTGAACGTCGAGCCCTCGCTCGGCTTTGACTTCACCTCGATGCGCCCGTGATGCAGTTCGACGAAATTGCGCGTGAGTGAGAGGCCGAGTCCCGTGCCGCCTCCGCGAATGCGGCGGCCTTCTTCGGTCTGGTAGAACTCGACGAAGATGCGCTGCAGTTCGTCGGCCGGAATGCCGATGCCCTGGTCGGTGACGTCGACGCGCACGGTGTCGAGCGCGAGCGGCGAATCGCTGCGTGGAAGGAAGCGGCACGATACGGCGACGAGTCCACCATGCGGAGAAAATTTGACGGCGTTCGAGAGAAGGTTGAAGAGGATCTGCTTGAGCCGCCCTTCGTCGAGCCGCACCTGCGGCACTTTCGGATCGATGTTGACGAGGATCTGGACTTTCGCCTCCGCGGCGAAGCCGCGCATCACGCGCTCGACCGCGGCGATCGTCTCGCGCAGATCGAATTCGTCGGCGCGCAGCTCCATCTTCCCGGCCTCGATTTTCGAGAGGTCGAGGATGTCGTTGATCAGCTCCAGCAGGTGATTGCCGGCCGTGTGAATGTTCTCCAGGAACTTGTGCATCCGCTGCGGCAGCGAGCTGCGTCCCGCTTCGATGAGGACGCTCGAGAATCCGATGATCGAGTTGAGCGGCGTGCGCAGCTCGTGCGACATGTTGGCGAGGAACTGGTTCTTCGAGCGGTCTGCAGCGAGTAGACGCAAATTCGTCTCGCGCAGCTCGTTCGTGCGATCGAGCACGCGTTGTTCGAGTGCGTACGTGAGTCCTTCGAGGTCCTTGTAGAGGTGCGCGTTCTCGAGTGCGACCGCGGCCTGGTTCGCGATCGCGGTCAGCAGCAGTACGTCGTCGGCGGTGAACGCGTGTTTCTTGTAGCTCTCGACGGCGATGACGCCGATGACGTGATCGCGCGCCATCATCGGCACGCCGAGCCACGACTCCGTCGCCTTCGTGTCGGGCACGGAGCGGATGCCCATCCGATGTTCATCGGCGGTGCTGCCGAGGAGCAGCGGCTGGTGATGTTTGACGACCCATGAGTTGAGACCTTCGCCGAGGGGCATCCGTTCTTTCGGCAGGACGTGATCGTCGCGGATGTCGAGCTCGAACGACAGCTCGCCGCGCTCGTCGTCGAGGAGCGCGATGCTGAACAGCGAACAGTCGATGACTTTTTTGCACTCGGTATAAATCGCCAGCAGCAGCTCGTCGGTCGTGAAGCGGAGCGAGATCGTCTTGCCGATCTGCGTGAGCGACGCGAGGCGCTGCACCTGCTGGCGGCTGCGGCTGCGCGTGATGGCGAGATTGCGCGCGATGAAGTTCGCGACGCCGCCGGTGAACGCGAGCGCAACGACCGCGCCCCAGCCGATCGCACCGTACGACAGCGCGGTAACGACGGCGTACGGAATGGTGAGGAAGTAGATCGACGAGTCGATCGTGTCGAGCTTCACGATCTTCGAGACGGAGTAGCCCCACGCGCGCGCGGCGCGGAACATCACCAGCTGATTGGTGAGGATCATCGCCGCACCGCAGAGCGCGATGAGCATCGCCGCGCCGGGCGTCGGATGCATGGCCGGCACTTCGCCGCCGAGCGACTCGTACAGCGTCGATGCGGCGATCACGGGAATGCCGTACGTCCCGAAGAGTCCGAACGTGCGGATCCATTCCGCGCGCGGATCGCTGACCGTGATCTTCGTCCAACCGATCTGCTTCATGCCGAGGATGCGCGTCGTGACGGAGACGACCACCGCGACCCAGGCCGTGAGGATTCCGCCGAGGAGCGGAAAAAAGGCCATGAATGCCGTGAGCACGAGCGAGACGTAGATCATCTCCGTCAGCTCGAATTTCAGAAGCGCGAGCGTGGTGGCGAAGGCGATGAAAACGCCGATCACGATCGGCGCGTTGTCGCCGAGCTGGTGAACGATCGCGGCGACCTGATCCTGCCGCAGCCACGTGAGCCACAGCATCAGCAGAAGGCCGGCAATGCCCTGCGCGAGAAATACCGACATGACGCGCCGGCGCGCTGCAGCTTCGGGGGAAGTGGCCATGGGGATGCTGATTCTAACGGAGCCGGCCTCCGAGCCTCCCAGCCTCCATCAAATCACGACTGATGGTCTATTCAATTAACACCGTGGTCCATTTAACACCGTGGTCCATCAAATCACGACTGGTGGTCTATCCAATCAACACGTGAGCCATCAAATCATCACTAGTGGTATATCCAATCAACACGTGGGTCCATCAAATCATCACTAGTGGTCTATCCAATCCACACGTGGGTCCATCAAATCATCACTACTGGTCCATCAAATCAACACCATGGTCCGTCAAATCAACACCGTGGTCCATCAAATCATCACTAGTGGTCTATCCAGTCAACACGTGGGTCCATCAAATCATCACTACGGGTCCATCAAATCAACACCATGGTCCGTCAAATCAACACCGTGGTTCATCAAATCAACACCGTGGTCCATCAAATCAACACCATGCTCGATCAAATCGGGACCATGGTCCATTAAATCGATCTACCAGGCGGTGAGGACCAGGAGGCCAGGAGGCTTGGTGGCTTGGAGGCTATACGCGCACGATCACGAGGCCTTCGCGCCGCTCGTACATCGGGTCTTGCGGGATCGCCGGATGGTCGCAGCAGACGAGCGCGTCCTGCAATTCGATGTGGCCGGAGAGCTCGACGCCGTGCGCAACGATGCAGCGCTCGAGGCGCGCGTTGCCGCCGATCGCGCAGTCGTCCCACACGTTCGTGTCGTGCAGTTCGCCGCGCACGACGCTGCGCGCGCCGATGGTCGAGCGGACGAGCGTTCCGCCGGCGGCGGAGCTGCGATCGACGAGCGAGTCGCCGCGCACGCGCGAGTCGGCGGGCGGCGGCACGTCGCCGCGCACGATCGCGTCGAGCAGCGTGCGCGATGCGGAGAGGTAACGCTGCGGCGTGCCGATGTCGAACCAGAGGCCGTCGCTCACGACCGCGGCGATCGTCTCGCGTTTCGCGTTGAGGAGCGGCTGGTAGACCTCGTCGACGATGCCGGAGAATTCTTTGTCCGGCAGGTACTGAAAAATCTTCGAGCTGATCGCGTGCGAGCCGGAGAACATCAACGGCTCAGCCGTGCTTTGGCCGGGGCCTCTGCCGAACCGGGTGATGAATCCATTCTCGAGCCACACCGCGGTGAAGCGATCGTTCTCCGGCGGATGGCGCAGTGTGAGCGCGGCGAGCGAGTCGTGTGCGCGTCGCGCCGCGATCAATTCCTCGTAGGGCGGAAACTGCACGGTATCGCCGTTGACGAGCAGGAAGTCCTGCCCGGGCTCGAGTTGCGCGCGCACGCGGCGCACGCCGCCGCCGGTGCCGAGGATTTCCTTTTCGAACGAGAACGCGATCTCGGCGCGCGCGAGGTAGTGCGCGCGCAGATGCCCTTCGATCGCCTCCGCGAGATGATGCACGTTCACGATCAGATCGCGGATGCCGGCGACGAGCAGCGACTCCACCGCCCACCCGATCAGCGGCCGGTTGCAGAGCGGCACGAGCGGTTTCGGCAGCGTGTACGTCACGGGCCTGAAGCGCGTGCCGTAGCCCGCCGCGAGGATCATCGCCTTCATCATTCAGTTGCGCGGTTACGCGTTTGCGCAGTCGCTCGGTGGTTTGCCGCGCGACCGCGTAACTGCGCAACCCCTCATGGCACCGGCAGTTGCTCCGGCGGAAACACCATGTGCTCCGGCAGATCGCCGCGCGTGCGCCGCGCCTGTTTGTAGAGGTCGGCGTAGCTCTGCCGGATCGCGTGGTCCATGTCCATCCCCAGCTCGTCGGCCAGCGAGCGAATCACGTCGATCGCGCCTTCGATCTCGAAGTAGTGGCCGATCGGCGTGCGGTCGATGACGACTTCGACGTCGCGCACGCGCCAGACCTCGCGGAACTTCTGATAGCGAAAGGTCGGCTTGAATCCGAGCGCGTCGAAGATTTTGATGGCGAGCTCGAACGACTCGACGCCGGTCTGCACTTCTTCGCGCGACTTCACGTTGCCCTCGTACGAGACCGGACCCTTGTACGTCGCCAGCGCGTAACGCCCGAACTTCCGCACCCGCAGCATCGATCCGCGCGTGCGCAGCTCCCCGCGTTTGTCGAGCACGATGTTGTCCTCGAACGTTTCGGGATAGAGGCGCTGCGCGCCGATCTCGTCGAGCTTGTGCACGAGCGCGTTCCGGTCGCGGAGAGCGAACTTGACCTCGATTTCCTGCGCCATCAGCCCCTCATCCGCCCTTCGGGCACCTTCTCCCCCGGGCGTCCCGCCCGCCCCCCCGGAGGCGGGCAGGATGCCCGCTCTCCTCGGCGTGCCGGGTGAGGGGTCGAGCCACTACGCACGGAGAACCTCCACACCCGGCAGTGTAGCGCCCGAGATGAACTCCAGCGACGCGCCGCCGCCGGTGGAGATGTGCGTGATGCGATCGGCGAAGCCCGACGCTTTGACGGCCTCGACCGACTCGCCGCCGCCGACGACCGTGATCGCGTCCGCTTCCGCGACGGCGCGCGCCATCGCGATCGTGCCTTTCGCGAACTGCTCGCGCTCGAACACGCCCATCGGTCCGTTCCAGAAAACGATCTTCGCGGTTTTCAACTCGTCCGCGTAGCGCGCGACGGTTTTCGGCCCGATATCGAACGCTTTTTGATTTTCGGAAAGACCGTTGCCGACGTCGACGACTTCGATGTTCGCCGGCGCATCGAGCGAGTCGGCGACGACGAGATCGTCGGGGAGAACGACATTCGTGATTCGATTCGCGACTTCGATCGAGTCGGTATCGACGAGCGAGCCGCCCATCGCGATGCCGCGCGCGGCGAGGAACGTGTTGGCCATGCCGCCGCCGATCAGCACTTTGTCGGCGAGTTTGACGAGCGCTTCGAGCGGCTCGATCTTACCGGCGATCTTCGCGCCGCCGAGGAGCGCGACGAACGGACGCTCGGAAACGTTGGTGATCTTCTGCAGAAACTCGATCTCTTTCGCGAGCAGCAGGCCGCCGGCGGTGTGATCGTTCGGAAAGAGACGCGGCAGTGCGTCGATCGATGCGTGCGCGCGATGGCACGCGCCGAAGGCGTCGTTGACGTAGAAGTCGGCGAGCTTGCGCAGCTCGGATGCGAATTGCGCGTCGTTCTTTTCCTCGCCCGCGTGGAAGCGAAGGTTCTCGAGCAGCATCAACTCGCCGGCCTTGAGCTGCGACGTGTCGACGCCGACGCAGTCGTCGGCCCACTGCACATCCGCGCCGAGCAGTTCGGCGAGCTTCTCGCGGACGGGCGCGAGCGAGTACTTCGACTTGCGCTCGCCTTTCGGACGTCCGAGATGCGAAGCCAGGACGAGCGCGGCGCCGCGATCGCGCAGCATGCGAATCGTCGGCAGCGTCTCCTCGATGCGCGTGGCGTCGGTGATGCGCGTGCCTTCGAGCGGCACGTTGTAGTCGACGCGATAGAACACGCGCGCACCGGATGGAATCGAGAGTTGATCGAGCGTTCGGATCTCGATCATCGCGCCGATTCTCTCGCAGCAAGGGATTCCGACTTCACACGTGCGACGTGCGCGATCAAATCAATGATGCGATTCGAATAGCCCCACTCGTTGTCGTACCACGCCAGGATCTTGTGCATGTGCGGGTCGACCGACCGCGTGAAGGTCGTGTCGAGGATCGACGAGTGCGGGTTGTGATTGAAGTCGACGGAGACGAGCTGTTCGTCGGAGTAATCGAGAATTCCTTTCAGCTCGCCGGTCGCCGCGTCGCGGATCGTCTGATTGATCTCGTCCTCGTTCGTTGGCTTCTCGGTGTGGAACGTGAGGTCGACGAGCGAGACGTTCGGCGTCGGCACGCGGACGGAGATGCCGTCGAATTTTCCTTTCAGCTCCGGCAGCACGAGGCCGACGGCCTTCGCCGCCCCGGTCGTCGTCGGGATCATCGACAGCGCGGCCGCGCGTCCGCGCCGCAGGTCTTTGTGCGGCAGGTCGAGGATCTCCTGATCGTTCGTGTACGAATGCACGGTCGTCATGATCCCCATCGTGATGCCGAACTTGTTGTGCAGGATCTTCGCAACCGGCGCGAGGCAGTTCGTCGTGCACGACGCGTTCGAGATGATCTTGTGCTTGGCCGGGTCGTAGTCGTTCTCGTTCACGCCGATGCAGAACGTCGCGTCCGCGTCTTTCGACGGCGCGGAGATCACGACCGTCTCGACCGTTTTCTTCAGATGCCGCTCCGCTTTCGCCTTGTCGGTGAAGCGGCCCGAGGACTCGACGACGATCTCCACGCCCAGCTCGTCCCACGGAATGTCGGCGGGATCGGGAGACGAAAACACGCGCAGCTCTTTGCCGTCGATGACGATGCTGTTCGCGCCGTGCCTGACCGTGTTCGGGATCGTGCGATGCACGGAGTCGTATTTCAAAAGGTAGGCGAGCGTCTCCGCGCCGGTGAGATCGTTGACGGCGACGAACTCGATGTCGAGGTCTTTCCGTTCCAGCGCCGCGCGCAACACGTTGCGCCCGATGCGACCGAAACCGTTGACACCGACTTTCACCATGGCAGCAGACCTCCTGGAAACAGATGGCGGATGGCAGATGGCAGATGGCGAATGGCAGAAGCGTGTTGCTCGCCATCTGCCATCTGCCATCCGCCATCGTTAGTATATCGACGTGAATCCAACTGCGAAGTCCGTGCAAGTGTCGCCGATGCGCTGGAACGGGCGCGTGCTCTCTCTCCTCGATCAACGTTTACTCCCTCGTGAAGAAACGTGGGTCGATTGTCACAACGCGAGCGAAGTCGCGGACGCGATTCGCACCATGGTCGTGCGCGGCGCGCCGGCGATCGGCGTGTCCGCCGCGTTCGGCATGGCGATGGCCGCGACGCGCGGCGACGATCTGCAGCAGGCCGCTGACGAACTGAAGGGCGCGCGTCCGACGGCAGTGAATCTCGCGTGGGCGGTGGACAGGATGTTGCGCACGAGCGGCGATCTCGCCGCCGAGGCGGAGCGGATGTTCAACGAAGACGTTGCGGCGAACATGCGGCTCGGCCGTTACGGCGCCGAGCTCCTCGGCGAGCGCGCCACCGTGCTCACGCACTGCAACGCCGGCGCGCTCGCCACCGCCGGCTACGGCACGGCCCTCGGCGTGATCCGTGCGGCCGTCGAAAGCGGCAAGCGCATCTCCGTCTTCGCCGATGAAACGCGTCCGTATCTGCAAGGCGCGCGGCTCACCGCGTGGGAACTGCAGCGCGACAATATCGAGACGACGCTCATCACCGACAACATGTCGGGACATTTCTTCAAGCAGGGCGCATTCGACGCCGTCATCGTCGGAGCCGATCGCATCGCCGCGAACGGCGACGCCGCGAACAAGATCGGCACGTACACCCTGGCCGTGCTCGCGCACGCGCACGATGTGCCGTTCTATATCGCCGCGCCGGTGTCGACGATCGATCCTGCGACTCCGAACGGCGACGCGATCCCGATCGAAGAGCGCAGTGCGCAGGAAGTGACCGACTTCTTCGGCGCGCGCGTCGCGCCGGAGGGGATCCAGGTGCGCCATCCCGCATTCGACGTCACTCCCGCGCGTCTCATCACCGCGATCATCACCGACAAAGGCGTGCTGCGCCCGCCGTATGAGGAGGCGATACGGAACGTGTTCAAAACGTAGTCGCCGCGGTGTGGCTCGGCAGCGCGGTGTTCCTCATGCTCGCCGCGTCAGCCGCGTTCCGCTCCTCGCCGAACGCCACCGTCGCCGCGGACGTGGTCGGCGCGATGCTCGCGCGCTGGCACTACATCGCCCTCGGCGCGCCGCTGGCGCTCTTCGCGCTCGAGCTGCGTCACGCACGCAAGCTCGTATTGATCGTCGTATTCATCGCCATCATCATCGCGGCCGCGCAGTCGCTGGCCGATCTGCGCATTCGCGCGATCCGCAGACAGTCGATCACGCCGATCTCCGAGCTCGATCGCTCCGATCCACTGCGCAAACGATTCGGCGCTCTGCACGGCGTCTCGATGATGCTGCTCCTGTTGCAGACCATCGCCGCGGTTACCGTGGTTGCGGCGAAACCGAGAGAGGGAGAACGACGCGTCATGACCGAAGACACCGCGATCTACAAAATCGTCGTCAATCACGAAGGGCAGTACTCGATTTGGCCCGCGGATCGCGAAAACGCGCCCGGCTGGAACGACTACGGTTTCAGCGGCCCGAAGGAAGAATGCCTGGCCAGGATCGAGGAGATCTGGACCGACATGCGTCCCAACACGAGCGGGGGCGGGCCGTAACCGAGGAGAGCGGGCGTCCCGCCCGCCCCCCGGAGGCAGGCAGGATGCCCGCTCTCCTCGGGTTCACCCCACCGCTAACTGATTCCCCTCGATATCCAGCTCGTGCAGCGGCAACCCCAGCGCGCCTAACGGCTCGCGGATTTCCTGTGCGTTGCCGACGATCACGATCAGCACTCGATCGGGGTCGAGGTATTTGTTCGCGACGCGCGCGATGTCGTCTTTCGATACCGCGGCGATGTTCTCGCGGTAGCGGTCGAAGTAGTCCTCGGGGAGTCCGTACAGTTCCATGTCGACGAGGCGGCTGGCGATGTCGGACGCCGTTTGCACCGTCGCGGGGAAGACGCCCATCAGGTAGGACTTCGTGTCGTCGAGCTCGGGGTCTTCGATGTCGCCGGTGCGGATGCGGCGGAGCTCGATGAGCATTTCTTCGACTGACTCGCGCGTGACTTCGTTGCGCACGGGCGCGGCGATAACGAAGGGGCCGGCCTGCCGGCGGAACGCGAACTGCGATCTTGCTCCGTAGGTGTAGCCGTGGCGCTCGCGCAGGTTGAGATTGATGCGCGAGTTGAAGACACCGCCGAAGATGGCGTTCATCACGGACAGCGGGAAGTAGTCCTCGGACGATCGCGCGACGCCGATGTGGCCGACGCGGATCTCCGACTGAACGGCTTGCGGGCGATCGATGACGTAGATGCGCGAGCGATCGATCGCGCGGGAGGCGACGTTCGGTCGCGGCGGTTCTTCGGCGCGCGCCCAGTCGCCGAGGGCGCGTTCGACGAGCGTCAGCGCATCATTGGAGTCGATGTCGCCCGAGACGACGATCGCGCTGTTGTTCGGCAGGTAGTGCTCTCGATAAAAGCGCTGCACGTGATCGAGCGTCAGTCGCGAGACGCTGTCGGCGTTGCCGATGATCGAGTTGCCGTACGCGCCGGTGCCGTACAACAAATTCGCGAATCGCTTGCCGGCGATTGCCGCCGGCTCGTTGCGCTGCTGGAGGATTTCGTTGAGCCGCTCCGCGCGCACGCGCTCGAGTCCGTCCGCGGGCAGCGTCGCGCGCGCGGTGACGTCGCCGAAAATCGCCGCCGCATCGACGCCGTTGCGGCTCAGCACATCGAGAGTGATGTAGGACGCGTCCCAATCTGCGCCCGTGCCGAGGGCGCCGCCGAGGAGTCCGACGTCCTCGGCGAGCCGGATCGCGTCGCGCGAGCCCGCGCCTTCATCGAGCATGTCGGCGACGATCGAGGCGAGTCCCGCGGTCTCCAGCGTGTCGTGATCCGCCCCGGAGCGCACGAGCGCGCGCAGCGACAGCAGCGGAGCGTTGTGGTTCTCCGCGACGAGCACGCGCAATCCGTTGGGCAGCGTTTTCCGCGTGACGTGCGGGAAGTGATACGGGCGCGGCGGCGCGGGCGAAGGTGCGGAGGTGCGGTCGATGGGCATAGCAGTTAGATGAAGGCAGAAGGCAGAAGGCAGAAAGCAGAAGTGAGAAACGAATCACTTCTTCCTTCTGCTTTCTGCCTTCTGCCTTCTGCCTTCATATCTCCGGTACAAACAGGCTAGTCACTCGATTCTCGGGAATCAGGTACTTCCTGGCGATGTGCGCGAGGTTGTCCGCGGACGCGGCGCGATACGGATCGAGCCAGCGATCGACCATCGTCGGATCGCCGAAGTACGTCGACATCATTCCAATCAGGTCCGCGCGCGCGTCGAATGTTTCGATCTGATGCGCAAACTCGATCTCCGCGCGGTTCTTCGCGCGCGTGAGCTCGTCTTCGGTGACGCCGTCGAGCGCGATGCGCGCGACTTCGGCGTCGATGGCTGCTTCGATCTCGTCGATCTGCACGCCTTCGCGCGCCGTCGCCTGCAGCATCACGATCCCGGTCGACTCGGTCGGCAGCACGTACATCGCCACGTCCTGCGCGATTTGCTGTTCGTGCACGAGCGCGCGATCGAGACGGCTCGCTTTGTCCGACGCGACGATCGTCGTCAGCAAGTCCGCGTGCACCCACTCCGCCTCGCCCATCTTCGGCAGGTGATAGAGGCGATAGATGCGCGGCAGCTGGATGGGCGACGCGAACGTCTCGCGCACTTCGTGGGACGCGGGCGTGCGCTGGAGATCGAACGGCGGGAACGAGCGTCCCGGCTCGATGTCGCCGAAGTATTGTTCGACGAGCGTCCTCGCCTCGGACGTCGAGAAGTCGCCGACGATCGTCAGCGTGCAGTTGTCGGGGCGATACCAGGTGCTGAAGAACGCGCGGATGTCGTCGAGCGATGCGGCGCCGAGGTCTTCCATCGAGCCGATCGTCGGCCAGTGATACGAGTAGTCGGGCGGATAGCCGAGACGCAGTAAACGCTCGAACGCCGTGCCGTACGGCACGTTGTCGTAGCGCTGGCGCCGCTCCTCCTTCACGACTTCCCGCTGGATGTCGAGCTTCTCCTGCGTCAGCGCGGGGAGAAAAAAGCCCATCCGGTCGGACTCGAGCCAGAGGCCGAGGGCGAGATAGTTGGAGGGAAGCGTCTCGAAGTAATTCGTGCGATCGAAGAACGTCGTGCCGTTGAGCACACCGCCGACCGACTGCACGTAGCGGAAATGCTCGTTGTTGCCGACGTGCTCCGAGCCGGAGAACAGCATGTGCTCGAAGAGATGCGCGAACCCCGTGCGGCCGGGCCGCTCATTCTTCGAGCCGACGTGGTACCAGAGATTGATCGCGACGAGAGGGGCGGAATGGTCCTCGTTGAGGACGACCTTCAGCCCGTTATCTAACGTGTATTGCTCAAGGGACAGCATGTGGGGCGCGAGTTTTATCACGAACCGGTGAAGGCAGAAGGCAGAGGGCAGAAGGCAGAAGTAAGAAGTGGCGAGTCGCGCTGCCTTTCTCACTTCTGCTTTCTGCCTTCTGCCTTCTGCCTTCATCCCTTATCCTTCCCGCACGTGAGCAATCTCCCCTGGCGCCACATCGCCATCGAAGGTCCCATCGGCGTAGGCAAGACCTCGCTCACCAATCTTCTCGCCAAGCGCTTTCGCGGCACGAAAGTCCTCGAAGATGCGGACAATCCGTTTCTCGACGACTTTTACAAAGACAAGCGCGGCGCGGCGTTTCGGACGGAGCTGTTTTTTCTGCTCTCGCGGTTCGATCAGCAGCGGCAGATCGCGCAGCGCGATCTCTTCACGGAGCTGATCCTCGCCGACTACTCGTTCGCGAAGTCGAAGATCTTCGCGCATCTGACGCTCGACGACTCCGAGCTGATGATCTACAACCGGCTGTACGACTTGCTCCTCGATCAGGTGCCGCGGCCGGATCTCGTCATTTATCTCCAGGCGAATCTTGATACACTCTTGAAGCGCATCAAGAAGCGCGGGCGCGCCTACGAAAAGGCGATCTCGTCTTCGTATTTGCAAGAGCTCAGCGAAGCGTACTCGCACTACTTTTACCGGTATGAAGAGACGCCTCTCCTGGTTGTGAATACGAACGGGATCGATTTCGTTCATACGCCTGAGCATTTCGAACAGCTCGTCGAGCAGGTGCGAAATGCGCAAAAGGGAACCCAGTACTACGTGCCGCTTGGATCCTGAGTACACGGACCGAGACTAAGGCGTAGGAAGATGTGCTGAGTGCTGAGTACTGCGTGCTGAGTCGAATCCCAGCAGGCAGCACCCAGCACGCAGCACCTTCCCCGTCCTCTCGGCCCCAGGGAGGATGAGATGAATAGTCAGCCACGGAAAAAAGTCACCGTTCCCGCGGTTCGCGCGATGAAGGGGAAGTCGCGCATCGGCATGCTCACCGCGTACGACTATCCGAGCGCGAAGGTCGCCGATGACGCCGGCTCCGACATCGTCCTCGTCGGCGATTCCCTCGGCATGGTCGTTCTCGGCTATCCCGACACGCTCAGCGTGACCGTCGACGACATGCTGCATCACACGCGCGCGGCGGCGCGCGGCGCGAAGTCGGCGCTCCTCGTCGGCGACATGCCGTACCTCTCGTATCACGTGTCGATCGAAGAGTCGGTGCGCAACGCGGGGCGGTTCATTCAGTCGGGCGCGCAGGCGGTGAAAGTCGAAGGCGCGAAGGCGAGCCGCCTCCGCACGATCGAGGCGATCCTCGACGCCGAGATCCCGGTGATGGGACACATCGGCCTCACGCCGCAGTCGGTGAACGCGCTCGGCGGATTCAAGCTGCAAGGGAAAAATGCGGACGACGCGAAGCGATTGATCGACGAAGCGGTCGCGCTGGAGCGCGTCGGATGTTTCTCGCTCGTCCTCGAATGCGTGCCGACCGAGCTCGCGGCGATCATCACCGAACAGATCACGATTCCGACGATCGGCATCGGCGCCGGTCCGCACTGCGACGGGCAGGTCCTCGTCTTCCACGACGTCCTCGGCATCTACGACGGCCACACCGCGAAGTTCGTGCGGCAGTACGCGCACATCGCGCAGGACATGCAGAAGGCGCTGGAGTCGTATCTCCACGACGTCCGCGACGGCAGCTTCCCCGACGAAGAGAAGGAGTCGTTCCACATGGCCAGCGACGAAGAGCTGAAGCGGCTCTACGCCACGCGCGATGACGGCGGCGTCGTCGCGTTCCCGCGATGAAGATCGCGCGGACGATCGAAGAAGTTCGCGCAGCAGTCGCGAATGCAAGAGCGCACGGTGCGGTGATCGGCTTCGTGCCGACAATGGGCTTTCTGCACGAAGGACATCTCTCGCTGGTCCGAAATGTGGCGACCGCTGCCCTCAGCGGTCGCGGTGCCGCTGAGGGCAGCGGCACCCACATGTTCATCATCGTGTCGATCTTCGTGAACCCGACGCAGTTCGGACCGACCGAAGACTTCTCGCGCTATCCGCGCGATGAGGAGCGCGATCGCGCGCTGCTCGAGTCCGAAAACGTCGACCTGCTGTTCCTGCCGGAGGTCGACGTGATGTATCCGCCCGGCGCGACGACGCGCATCGACGCGGGCGCGGTCGCGCGTCCGCTGGAAGGCGCGCGACGTCCGGGACACTTCGAAGGTGTCGCGACGGTGGTGGCGAAGCTGTTCAACATCGTGCAGCCCGACGTCGCGGTGTTCGGCCGCAAGGACGCGCAGCAGTGCGCGGTGATTGAGCGGATGACGCGCGATCTCGACATCCCGCTGCGTCTCGTTTTCGGCGAGACCATGCGCGAGCATGACGGGCTGGCGATGTCGTCGCGCAACAGTTACCTGTCGGCCGACGAGCGCGCGAAGGCGCCGGTGCTCCATCGCGCGCTGCGCGCGGGCGAAGAAGCGATCACGCACGGCATTCGCGAGGTCGCAGGGATCGAGAAGCTGATGCATCGCGTCGTCGCGGAAGAAGGCGGCGTCGAAGTCGACTACCTCGCGGTCGTCGATCCGCTCACGTTCGAAGCGCCGCGCGATTTCGATCGCGAGGTGCTCGTCGCGGGCGCGGTAAAAATCGGACGCACGCGACTGATTGATAACATCCGCATCCCGAGATGATGCGACGACCCGCGCTGGCCGTTCTGTTTGCCTGCGCGATCTGGTTCAGCGGACATGAATACGTGCAGCTCGTGCGCGATTCGCTGGCGCTGCTGCCGCTGCGATACGAAGAGCGGCGCGAGCGCGTTCTCGGCGGCGACTACGTCGTCATGCAACGCCTCGCGAGCGAGATTCCGCGCGATGCCTCCGTGACGATCGTGCTGCGGCGGCCGCGCGACATCGATCGCGGCATTTTTCTCAACTACTACCTCTATCCTCGCGCGACGCACTTCACTGAGCCTTCTCGGTGTGGGGCAGGTTTTCCAACCTGTCCCCCGGGCGGCAGGCTGGAAAGCCTGCCCCACACCATGACGCGAACCGGCGTCATCGTGCTGGTCGACGGCAGTGACATGCGAGTGATCTCGCGATGACCGGCCTCGTGATCGCGCTGCTCTGGTTCCCGCTCCTCGGCGCCGCGTTCTCGCGCCTCGCGGGGCGTACGTCGTGGTTCCTTGCCGGCGCGGGCGCGAACGCGCTCGCGCTCTTCGTCGCCGGCGTACTGCACATTCCGCTCAAGCCGGTGATCGCGGTTCTCGGACTCTCGGCGATCGCGGTGATGGCGATGACGCCGTCGAGTGGTGCGCGCGTCCCGCGCGCCTCTGAAGTTCGCTCGGCACTTCCGCTCTGGATCACCGCGTTCGTCCTGCTCATCGGTGCCGTCATCACGCCGCTGAACGACTACGACGGACGCGCGTTCTGGATGCTCAAAGCGAAAGCCATCGCGCACGAGCAGCGGATCGACGGGCCGTTCTTTCAGCTGCAGTCGACGCACAGTCCGCGCAATCAATATCCGCTGCTCGCGCCGCTCGACGCCGCGACCGTGATGATGTTCGCGCGCGACGGCGACGATCGCCACGCACGCGCGCTCTTCGCGATGTTCGCGATCGCGCTGGCGTTCGAAGTCCGCCGCCGTTTCGCGGAATGGTTCTCGCCGTCGACCGCCGTCTGGCTGGCGACGCTGCTGCTTTGGATCCCGCAGATCGAGACCGCGGGCGGCGGTGCGCGCTCGGCAGGCGCGGATGTTCCGCTCGCCGCGTTCGTAGGCTGCGCATTCTTCGAACTGATCGAAGCCCGCGCGCCGCTCCGCCTCGGTCTCTGGCTCGCATGTCTGGTGCTGACGAAAAACGAAGGGGTGCCGTTCGCGCTCGTGTTCCTGGCTGCAGGCGTCTTCGTCTTCCGACGCCGCATCATCGCTGCCGCGATTCCGTTGGCGATCGCGATCGCCGCGCAGTTCGCGTGGCGCGCACGCATCGCGCCGACGGACGAGCAGGATTTTCTCGGGCAACTTCCCGGCCTGCCGCAACACATCGGACGCATCGGTGAAGTGCTGCGCGAATTCCTGCCGAGGTTCGGGTTTCTGTGGATTGCGGTCGCGGTTGCGATCGCGGTGCTCGTGGTGAAACGCGCATGGCGGCCGCTCGTCTTCGGCCTCGTCGCGATTCTTCCGATGCTGACGCTGTACACGCTCGCGTACGTCGTCACGGATTGGACGATCGCGGAACTGGTGCGCGTGACGGCGACGCGCCTGTTGTCGCACTTCGTTGCGCCGGCGCTCTTCCTCATCGCCGCCGCTCTGCACGTGACACAATCGAAGCGATGGGGCGAGATCTCCGAGCCGTCGCCGGCCCGTTCCTAGCGTCGCGCGCGATCGTCCTGGCACTGCTCATCCTCTTCGGCAACATCACGCTCGTGCGCACCAGCTTCGGGATCGTGAAGGAGACGCGCATCACGCTCGCGTCCGCGCCTCTCGTCAGCGTGTTCATCAGCGGCGATGCGGAATGGTTCCGGAGCGTGGCCGAGGATGGATATGCGCGGGCGCGGTTCGCGGCGGGCGTGCAAAAGAATTGGGCGTTCTTTCCGCTGTTTCCGATGGCGGCGCGCTATCTCCGCGTGTTTCCTTCGTATGCGCTGAACGCGACGATCCTCACGCAGCTCTTCTTCATCGGCGCGTTGTGGATGTTGTACGCGCTCGCCAAGCGCGCGGGTTGCGATGACGACATCGCACGTCGCGCGATCGGCTACGCCGCGTTTTTTCCGACGTCGTATTTCTTCTCGCTGCCGATGGCGGAGTCGCTGTTCGTCCTCCTCGCCGCCGGCTGCTGCGTCGCCGCGCTCTCCGATCGCTTTCTTCTCGCCGGCCTCCTCGGCGCTCTCGCTTCCGCGACGCGCCTGCAGGGCGTGTTGCTCGTCGCGTTTCTCCTCGTGTTGTGCTGGAAGCGAAAGCGCGGCTGGTACTCGATCCTGCTCGCGCCGTGCGGACTCGCATCGTTCTGCGTGTTCCTCTGGCGCATCACCGGCAACCCGTTCGCGTTCGCGGATATCCAGGGGGCGTGGCAGCGCGGAGCGGGACTGAGCTTCGCGCAGTACGCGACGTTCTTTCGCGAGCTGCCGATCGTCAGCGCGGAATGGAACTTCCGTGCGCTGAACATGCTGATGCTTCTGTTCCTCCTCGTTGCGATCGTGCTTCTGCTTCGGCAGCGACAAGCGGCGCTCGCCGCGTTCGTTGCGGCCTCGTTCGTCGTCGTGCTGGTGTCGGGATCGCTGCAGTCGATCGGCCGCTACGTCCTCAGCACGTTTCCGGTCTTCATCGCGCTGGCCGCGGTCCGCTGGTCCGAGCGCACGCATGCGCTGTTGCAGAGCGCGTTCGCCGTTTTGCTGGGCGCGCTCACGGTGCTTTACGCAATGCACTATGACATCGGGATGACCTGAGCACCTTTGGACCTACGCCGCCGCTTTCGCGTAGCGGTATACGAAAGCGGCAGCGTAGCTGCCGCAGTCCAAAGGGATTCAACGCACGAAATCGATAAAGCCTCTTTCGATGTCGACCTCGACGAGCTTCACGTGCACGCGGTCGCCGATGTCGAGTCCCTTCTCGCCATGGACGAGCTTTCCTTCGACAGGTGGATGGAAGACCCGCACCCACGTTCCCTTCGACGATGCGCCGGTGACGATGCCGTCGAAGCGCTCGCCGATGCGGTTCTGCAGCAGGCACGCGGCGGCGGACTTGCGCACCTGCCGCTCGACCTTGTTGGCGGCGTCTTCCTGCTCGGTGCAGTGCTGCGCGAGCTGATCGAGCTCGTCGACGCTGTACGGCGGCTTCTCATTCTTCAGCGCGGCCTTGAGCAAACGGTGCGTGATGAGATCGGGATAGCGGCGATTCGGCGCCGTCGAGTGCGTGTAGTCCTTCACCGCGAGGCCGAAGTGTCCGATCGGCTCCTGTCCCGGACGCTCGACGACGTACTCGCCCGCGCCCATCGCCTTCACGATCGAGAGCGACAGATCGGGAAAGCGCGTCGGGTCGGCTTTCCTGCGGCGCACGAGAAATTCTTCGAGCGCTTTCGCGTCGGGATCGGGCGGCAGGCGCTCGCCTAATTCTTCGGCGATCTTTTCGATGCGATCCCACCGTTCCGGTGAGCGCACGACGCGGCGGATGCTCGGGAGCTCCTTGCGCGAGAGGAAGCGCGCGGTGACGCCGTTGGCGGCGATCATGAAGTCTTCGATGAGCATGCGCGCGTTGTTGCGGTGCGCCTGCTGAAGGTCCACCACCTGGCCGTCGCGGATGACCGGACGCGCCTCGATCGTGTCGAGGTCGAGCGCGCCATGCTCGTGCCGCAGCTCGCGCATCGCGTCGGCAGTCTTGTCCTGCAGCCGCAGCGTCTCGTCGAGTCCGCGCACATTCTTCACCTTGTCCGGCGCGTCGTCTTTGCCGTCGAGCCACGCCGCGACGCGGTCGTACGCGAGCTTGGCCTGGTTGCGCACGAGCGCGCGATAGACGTCGCCCTGCGACGCCTCGCCGTCGTCGCGCACCGTCAGCTCGATCACCATCGCAATGCGGTCTTCGTTTTCGTTGAGCGACGTGAGATCGGTCGAGAGGCGCTCCGGCAGCATCGGGAACATGCGCCCGGCGGTGTAGATCGACGTCGTGTTCTTGTTCGCGTGGCGGTCGGCCGGCGAGTCTTTCTTCACCAGCGCGTCGACGTCGGCGACGGCGATGTAGATCTTCACGCTGCCGTCGTCCGTCTTCTCCGCCCACGTGAGCTGATCGAGATCGCGCGAGTCGTCGTTGTCGATCGAGCACCAGGCGAGGTCGCGCATGTCGCGGATCGCCGGATCGTTCTCCCGCGCCGGCCCGTGCAGGCTGTTGACCTGCTGCATCACATCGTTTCCGAACTCCGGCTCGAGGCCTTTGTCGATCATTGCGTCGTGCGCGATCTCCGCGAGAATCTGTTCCTGCTTGCGATTCATGAGCGCAGACGTTATCACCATGCGATGCATCTCGCTCCAGCGGGCGACCGCGCGGTGTTGGTCGAGCTCGGCGACGTTTCCGCTTCCGAGTTGCACGCGTTCGCAGCGAGCGCTCGCGCAGCGCCGGGTGTGGTGGCGTGCATTCCGGGGCATTCATCGCTTTATGTGATTTGGGCGGGCACGCCCAATTTCGAGACACTAGTGGAGCGGCGGCCGCTTCGGCCGCCGATTTCTCGCGAGAATCCGGCGGCCGAGGGCGGCCGCCGCTCCACAATGCCTGTTGCATTCGCCGGCGCGGATTTAGACGAGTTTCTCGCCCGCACCAACCAAACGCGCGAGCAATTTCTCTCGCGCGTTCGCGGCATCACGCTCACGGCTCGCTACCTCGGCTTCCGCGGCGGCTTCGCCTACCTCGATGGCTGGCCTGCGGAGTGGGCGATGCCGCGCCGTTCCACGTCGCGTCCTGTTGCGCGCGGGTCGTTTGCGATCGCGGGCTCGGTTGCCGGCTTCTATCCGATCGACACTCCCGGCGGTTGGAATCTCCTCGGCCTGACGGACGCGAATGTCGAGCATGCGATCGCGCCGGGCGATGAGATCGTGATCGAGCCGGTCGACGAAGTGCACGTCGCGCCGGCGCCGAAGAAGGCGCCGCTGCAGCTCGACTACGCGGACGTTCTCTCCGCTCCGCTGGCGACGCTGGTCGGCGCGCCGGACTGGAGCCGCATCGATCGCGGCGTCGCGCCCGGCGGGCCGTTCGATGACGCCGCGGCGGCGCTCGCGAATCGCGCGGTCGGCAATCCGTCCGATGCGCCGCTCCTCGAGTGCGCGATGTCGGGGCCGCGGTTGCGCTTTCGCCGCGACTGCGTCGTTGCGTGGTGCAATCAAGTGCGAGGCGTGCGCGCGGGAGACGAGATCGCGTTTGGACGGGTGACGGACGGGCTGCGCGGTTATCTCGCGGTGGGAAATCGCAAAGGCGTCGTCACGGAGTTCGCGCGCGAAGACCATCGCGTGATTCGCGCGATGCGCGGGCCGCACGACGTCGAGATCGGCACGATCGATTGCGAAGTCACGCCGTCGATCGATCGCGTCGGCATTCGTCTCCGGCCAATGCGTCCGATCGACGTGAAGATCCCCGCGGACCTCAAGTCATTCGGCATGCAGTGCGGAACCGTGCAGCTTCATCCGGACGGCAGTCTCGTCGCGATGGGTCCCGATCATCCCGTCACGGGCGGCTATCTGCAGGTGCTGACGGTGTTGTCGGACGAGCGGTGGAAGCTCGCCCAGCTGGCGCCGGGCGAGCGGATGCGGTTCGTCGTGAATCAGGCGCATGGGCTCATAGGCTCATAGGCGCATGGGCTCATAGGCTCATAGGCTCAGAGTCTCTATGCGCCTATGAGCCCATGCGCCTTTGAGCCTGCCTATCCCCCGTACTGATATCCCTGCCGTGCGACGACTTTGAACTCGGGATTCTTCACCGACACTTTCACGCGCTGATATCCGTGCTCGCCGCGTGCGTGCTTCGTGCGATAGGTGAGGAGGTAGTAGCCGTTGTTCACGTTCTCGATGCGCTTGAGCGGCTGCGTGAAGCTGGTGTTGAAGCGGAAGTACTGTCCGCCGGTCGCGCTGGCCATCTCCTCGAGGCGCTGATGAAAGAGCGGCGTCGTGTCGACGTCGCGCTGCAGCTGCACCGCGTAGACCGACAGGTTCGCGCCGTTGAACGCCTCGAGCATCGGATCGAGGAAGCGGCTGCGGTTCGTGATCACGCCGTTGCGCACCGTCTCGCTGTCTTCGAGGATTCCCGGCGAGAAGAGCACGAGGTTCTTGCGCGCGCGGATCGGCTTCGTCGCGTCGGCGAGCACGCGCAGCGCCTCGTACACGCGGCCGGTCTGATTCACCATCTCGCCGCGGCTGATGTGCTGCAGGACTCCGTCGTCCGTGGTCGGACGATCGAGTCCCGGTCCGAAGCGTGCGGAGTCGTTGAGCGCCTTCTCGAGCTTCTTCTTGTCGCTTGTGAAGTCGCTGTAGATCTTGAGTCGCACGTCGTGTCCGGCGATGGCGACGCGATCGCCTTCGAGCATCTCGTTGCGGATGAAATTGCGCACGGCCTCGCGCGCGACCGTCAGCTCGTCGAACAGCACGCCGGCGTCGTTCGGCTTGTCGAAAAAGAAAATGAAGTAACGCTCGTTGCGGATCTTCTCGACCTGGAACGGCGCGTTCTCTTCGCGCGTGTCGAGGAGCCTGCGGTTGGTGAAATAGTCGACGGAGTCGACCGGCTGGGTGACGCCGTCTTCCTTGACGATGAAGTCGTCTTTCGAGAGGCCGAGGATTTGATTGCCGCGGGCATCGGTCACGATGACGTCGAGGAGCACGACGTTGACGTCGATCTTTTCCTCGAACGGCTTCTCCTGCGCGAAAGCGGAAAGCGCAAACACGAGCGCGGCGCAGGCGATGGCAAAGCGTCTCATGAATCTCTCCTTTGATCCGGAATCCGCAACGGCAGAGTGTATGACGCGATTCCGCGGCGGACGTGGCGCCGATCCGCTGTTCACGGAACGTTTCGCGGAATGAAAGCCTTACGTGCGCCGTTTGACCGCGCGGCGCGAATCACCTAGAATCCGCGCTCTTCAAAACGCGAGACTCACTCGCGACACGTCAATCGGGGCATAGCTCAGCCTGGTAGAGCGCACGGTTCGGGACCGTGAGGTCGGAGGTTCAAGTCCTCTTGCCCCGACCATTGGACTATAGGACATCGTAGGACGCTCCAGGACGTATAGGACATCCTAGGAAGTCCTACGACGTCGTACAAGTCCTATACGTCCTATAGGCGCTTCCACGGAACGTCTTCTCGCCCCGCACGCAGATTTGCAAACCGCGCTGCCACGAAGAGGTAATCGGACAAGCGATTCAGATACGTGATCGTTGCATCATCGTGCAGCGGTACGACGCAGCGCTCCGCGCGGCGACATACCGTGCGTGCGACGTGCAACTGCGCGGCCGCGGGCGCGCCGCCGGGAAGGATAAAGCTCGTGAGCGGCGCGAGCTCGCGCTCCATCGCGTCGATCGCTTGTTCCAATTCGGTGATGCGCGCGTCATCGACGCCCGCGAAGCGATCGGTGTTGGGCGCGGCGAGACGCGCGCCGATCTCGAAGAGATCGATTTGCACCTGATGCAACACGTCGTCGACGGATTGCGGCAGCGAATGCGCGCGTGCGAGTCCGATGAACGAGTTCAACTCGTCGACGGTGCCGTAGGCCTCGATGCGCGGATCGTTTTTCGGAACGCGGGTGCCACCGAAGAGAGAGGTGTCGCCGTGATCGCCCGTGCGCGTGTAGATCTTCACGACGGTGCCTGGTGCAGGGTGCCGCGTGCTGGGTTGACTCAGCACCCAGCACTCAGCACTCTCTCTTACGCTTCCGACTCCAGCTGGCGAATGCGCTCCTTCACCACCATCTCCGCGAGATCGGGGATCACTTCCCACGCGATGTTGCGCACCACGCGGTCGGACATCAACTCGACCACGCGCTGTGCGATCCGCTCGATCTGTTCGTCGGTGAGGTCGTGCGCCGCGATCGGAATGCTCGGCGTCTCCGGCGCGAGCACGGGCGATGGCATCGGCGGCTCTTCCGCTTCGGCAACTGCTTCCGCTTCCGCCGCGGGTGCCCACGCCGGCTCCGCCTCCGGCTGCGGCACTTCGTACGGTTCCTCCGCGGCGGCGGCGAACGGCGTCGCTTCTTCGGCCGCGTAACTCGGCGCGGGCGCTTCTTCTTCGGCTTCCGCTGCCGGCGCTTCCCACGGCAACGTCTCCGGCTCCGCCGGCGTCGCGGCCATCATCTCGTCGAACGTCATCTTCGGGAACGCGCGCGTTTCTCCGCCAAAGGCCTCGCTCGGCGGTTCATCCCACGGCGAAGGCTCGGGTGCGGGAGGCGGCGCGACAGGCTCCGGCTCCGGTTCCGGCGCGGCTTGCCCGGACGCGAGCTGCTGCATTTCGTCGAAGCTCATCTTCGTGAATGCGCGCGTCTCGCCGCTGAACTCTTCCGCGGGTGGCGGCGCGCCGAACGGCGACTCGCTCTCGAGCTCCGGCTCCGGCGGCGGCGCGACCGGTTCCACGGCCTGCGTCGCCGACGCGGATTCCGCGGCGAGCATCTCGTCGAACGTCATCTTCGGAAATGCGCGCGTCTCTCCGCCGAAGGCATCGCTCGGCGATTCATCCCACGGCGACGGTTCCGGCGCGGGTGGAGGCTCCGGTTCCGGCGCGGGTTGCGCGGCAGACGCCATCTGCTGCATCTCGTCGAAGTTCATCTTCGTGAACGCGCGCGTCTCTCCGCTGAACGCGTCGGCGTCGGGCGTTTCGAACGGCATCTCCGTCGTTCCGGCCGGTGCGGGCGCGGCGCCGAAGATGTCCGGTTCGTGGCGGAACTCCTGCGGCGTCGGATACGAGCCGCTCTCCGTCGAGAACGGCGAGTGCGTCGGCAGCGGCACCACCTCGGTGTCCGCAGTCCACAACGCCTGCGGCGCAGGCTCGGGCTCAGGCTCTGGTTCCGGTTCGGGCTCCGGCGCGTGTGCGGGAGTCGGTGCGGTGATCGCCTGCGAGATCAGCTCTTCTACTTTCTGGATGAGACTCTGCGACTCGAACGGCTTCGTGACGACCGCGTCGCAGCCGGCTTTTTCCGCGCGATCGGGATCGAACGGCTCGAACGTGCCGGTCAACAGCACTACCGGAATGTTGCGGTAGTCGGGATGCGACTTCACGTACTCGCAGACTTCGTAGCCGTTCTTCTCCGGCATGATGATGTCGGAGAGGATGATGTCCGGCCGCATCTCGGCGAGCTTCGCGATCGCTTTCGCGCCGTTGTTCACCGCCGTGACTTCGTAGTCGGCGTCCGAGAACGTCAGTTCGACGACCTTTTGAATGGTGATACTGTCATCAGCCAAGAGGATTTTCTTCGCCATCGATCCAACTCTCCGTGATTTCAAGCAAGCTACCACAATTTCTGATCTTCGGTCATCGAGGCAGTCCGGGGCGCTTTCCGGAGAACACGATCGCGTCGTTTGAGGACGCGCTGGCGAGCGGCGCGGACGGTTTCGAGACCGACCTCCGGCTGCTCTGCGACGAGACATCCGTGCTCTTCCACGATCACGACGTCGTCGAGACACTGACGTCCAACGAATGCCCCGACCTCGCGCGTGTCGGGGACCTCGCGCGCTTCGCCGGACGCACGACGATGATCCTCGAAGTGAAGCGCCGCGGATGGGAACGCGTGCTCGTCGACATCGTGCGCGACTGGCCGCAAATCGTCATCGCATCGTTCGATCACTACGTGCTCGCGAACGTGCGCGAACATCACCCGACCGTCCCGCTCGGCATCACGATGTACGGCGCAATGGTGAACGTCGGCGCCTACGCCGCGAGCCTCGGCGCGACATGGTGCTTTCCGAACTATCACTACGTCGACGCGGAGATGGTGGCGTCGCTGCACGCGCATGATGTTCGGGTGGTGCCTTACACGCCGAACCTCGTTCGCGAGTGGGAAGCATTGCGCGCGGTGGGGTGTGATGGGGTGATTACGGATTTGGCGGGGGAGGCGGTGGAGTGGAGAGATGAAGGCAGAAGGCAGAAGGCAGAAGGCAGAAGTTAGAAGACTGGCGTTCTGCGTTCTGCGTTCTATATTCTGCCTTCTGCCTTCTGCCTTCTGCCTTCTGCCTTCTGCCTTCTGCCTTCATCCCTGACTTTGCTACACTTACCGTCCCCCAAAACAGGATGCCGGGAGGGAGCGCGGACATGAAGATGTGGGAATACAAGATCATCAACGTCCGGTCGGAGAACTATTCGATGGATCCGCGCCGCGCCGAGGAGCTGAATCGACTCGGCGATGAGGGGTGGGAGCTCGTCAGCATCACGTCCATCAACTTCAAGACCGGCGCGACCGATCACATCGGCATGGTGTTCAAGAGGGAAAAGGCGCAAACCTAGATGGCAGATGGCAGATCGCGGATGGCAGAACCGGGAAACGCCATCTGCTATCCGCCATCTGCCATCCATTTGATATCTTCGCGGCCCCATGCCGCGTCCCTTTCTCATCCTCATCGTTCTCGACGGCTTCGGCTGCCGCAAGGAACGTGAGTTCAATGCGATCGCGCAGGCGGAGACGCCGCGGTTCGATCAGCTGTTTCGCGACGCGCCGTGGACGACGCTCGAGGCCAGCGGCCTCGCCGTGGGCTTGCCGGACGGGCAGATGGGCAATTCGGAAGTCGGGCATTTGAACATCGGCGCGGGACGCGTCGTCGATCAGGACATCATTCGCATCAGCAAGGCGATCGAGCATCACGAGCTGGAGTCGAATGACGTGTTTGGGCGCGCGGTGAAGGAGTCGCGGGCGATTCATTTCGCGGGGCTGCTCTCCGACGGCGGCGTGCATTCGTTGCAGTCGCATCTGCATAGGCTCATCGATGCCGCAGGCTCGAAGGATGTATTCGTGCACGCGATTCTTGACGGTCGCGACACGCCGCCGAAGTCGGCGGAGACATATCTCGCACAACTGCTCGACCACATCAAAGACAAACCGAACGCGCATCTGTCGACGATCATCGGCCGCTACTACACGATGGACCGCGATCACCGCTGGGAGCGCGTGCAGCGCGGCTACGATCTGATGACCCTCGGCGTCGGGACGCAGACGAAAGATCCGCTCGAGACCGTCCGCCGCTTCTACGAACAGAACGTGACGGACGAGTTCATGGAGCCGATCGCGGTGCTCACACCCGACGGCGCGCATCTCGGCCGCCTCGAAGACGGTGACGCGCTCTTGTTCTTCAACTTCCGCGCGGACCGGATGCGGCAGATCGTCATCGCGTTCAAGGACGAGCACTTCACGCCGTTCGAGCGCGCCGTGCATCCGAAGGTTCAGCTCGTGACGATGAATCGCTATCACGAGAAATTCGATCTGCCGGTCGTCTTTCCGCCGCAGGAGCTCCGCAACAACCTTGGCGAAGTGCTCTCGCGTGCCGGCCTCAAACAGTTCCGCATCGCCGAGACGGAAAAGTACGCGCACGTCACGTTCTTCTTCAACGGCGGCTCGGACACGCAGTTCCCCGGCGAAGAGCGACTCCTCGTGCCGTCGCCGAAAGTCGCTACGTACGATTTGAAGCCCGAGATGTCGGTGTTCGAGGTGACGGACAAAGTCGTCGACGCGATTCGGTCGAAAAAGTACGACGTCATCATCATGAACATCGCCAATCCCGACATGGTCGGACACACCGGCATGATGGACGCGGCGAAGACCGCGGTACACGACACCGACCTCGCGGTCGGACGAATTCTCGATGCAACCGCCGCGGTCGACGGCGTCGCGCTCATCACCGCCGATCATGGCAACGCGGAGTTGATGTTCGATCGCGCGACGAACCAGCCGCACACCGCGCATACGACCAATCCCGTGCCGCTCATCCTCGTCGATCCGCAGAAACGGTTCGGAGCGCTGCGCGGCGGCGGCGTTCTCTCGAACGTCGCTCCCACCATCCTCGACATTCTCGGGATCGAGAAGCCGGCAGAGATGACGGCCGACTCGCTGCTCGCGTGATGCGCACGGCCCCTCACTGCATGCCGAGGAGAGCGGGCATCCTGCCCGCCTCCCGGGGGCGGGCGGGACGCCCGCTCTCCTGGGTACGCGATGGTGAAGGGATGCTCGCGTGATGGAGCAGCTCTTCCTCGTTCGCCACGGCGAGACGCTGCACAACGTCGCCGGCATCGCGCAGGGGTGGAACGACAGCGAGCTCTCCGACAAAGGGCGCCGCCAGGTGCGCGCGCTTGCCGAACGGCTCGCGACGCATTCGCCGACGGCGATCTTCTCGTCGCCGCTCGGACGCGCGATGTCCACCGCACAGTTCATCGCTGAAGCCACGAGTCTCGAAGTGCAGACGCTCGATGATCTGCGCGAGATGAACTACGGCGATTGGGAAGGGCAGTCGTTTCTCGACGTCCGCCGCAACGATCTCGATCTCTATCACCGCTGGGTCGCCGATCCCGATCTGCCGTGTCCTTCCGGCGAGTCGCACAATGACGTGCTGCACCGCATGCAGCGCGCGTTCACGGCTGTCCACTCCGCGCGTCCGGTCGTCGTCACGCACGGCACCGCGATCCGCATCGGCGCCACGCATCTCCTTGGCGCCTCGATCGCGACGTCGCGCCATCTCGCGCAGGACAACGCGGCGTTGAACGTGTTCCTGCGGCGCGGCGATCGCTGGGTCCTGAAATTGTGGAATGACACCACGCATTGTGTGGAGCCGGCATGATCCTCGAAACGATTCACGAGCAACTCACCGAAACCCTGAAATCGCGCGTGCTCGCGCTCTTCGGTCATTCGATCGAACGCGTGGTGCTGCAGGCGCCGCCGAAGTTGAGCATGGGCGATCTTGCGACGCCGGTCGCGCTGGAGCTGGCGAAAGTCCTCAAGCGCAAGCCGCGCGAGATCGCGGAGCAGCTTTCGAACGGACTCGCGCTGCCGATATTCGTGGAGAGCGTCAGCGTCGAAGGCGCGGGCTATCTCAACTTTCGTTTCGATCGCGGCGCGTTCACGGCGCAGCATTTCCGCACGGTGATGATGCCGGCGAAGCCGAGCGGCGAGCGCGTGATCGTCGAGCACACGAACATCAATCCGAACAAGGCCGCGCACATCGGTCATCTGCGCAACGCCGTCCTCGGCGACACGTACGTGCGCTGCTCGAAGTGGCTCGGCGATCGCGTGGAGACGCAGAACTACATCGACGACACCGGCGTGCAGGTCGCGGACGTCGTCGTCGCGTTCGAGCTTCTCGAAAAAAAGAGCGTCGCCGAAGTGCAGCAGTTGATCGACACGCATCCGCGCTTCGATTACCTCTGCTGGGATTCGTACTCGCGCATGGCGCAGTACTACGCCGATCGCCCCGAAGCGCAGGAGTGGCGCAAAGACACGCTGCATCGCATCGAGAAGCAGGAAGGCGACACGGCCGTGCTCGCGAAGACCCTGGCGCGCGCGATCGTGCGGCGCCATCTCGCGACGATGTTGCGTTTGGGCATCGAGTACGACCTGCTGCCGAAAGAGAGCGACATCATTCACGCGCACTTCTGGGATCGCGCGTTCGAGCTGCTGAAGCAGTCGGGCGCGCTCGTGTTCGAGGAGGAAGGCAAGCACAAAGGCTGCTGGGTGATGAAGCTCGACGAGTCGGAGACGTTCGCCGGCATGGAGGAGCCCGACAAGATTCTCGTGCGCTCCAACGGCACCGTCACGTACACCGGCAAAGACATCGCATATCAGCTGTGGAAGCTCGGCCTCCTCGACCGCACGTTCCAGTACCAGAAGTTCTCGACCTATCCGGACGGCCACATCGTGTGGGAGACGACGCACGGCGAGGACGGCGATCCGGCCGCGCCGAAATTCGGCGGCGCGACGCGCGTCGTGAACGTGATCGACTCGCGTCAGTCGTACTTGCAGAAGGTCGTGAAGGAAGGCGTGCACAAGCTGGGCGGCGACAAGGCCGCCGAGGCGTCGATTCATTTTTCGTACGAGATGGTCGCGCTCACGCCCTCGACCGCGAAAGCCCTCGGCATGGAGGTTTCCGACGAAGACGCGACGCGCCCGTACGTGGAGATGTCGGGCCGCAAGGGATTCGGTGTGAAGGCCGACGATCTGCTCGATGAGCTCGAGCGCAAAGCGACGGACGCGGTGAAGGCGAATGCCACCGACATCGAGAACGCCGGCGAGATCGGAAACCAGGTCGCGGTCGCCGCGTTGCGCTACTTCATGCTCCGCTTCGGCCGCAACAAAGTCATCGCCTTCGACTTCGATGAGGCGCTGCGCTTCGAAGGCGACTCCGGTCCGTATCTGCAGTACTCGACCGTCCGCGTGCAGAACATCTTCCGCAAGATGCAGGAGCGCGGCGTCGAGGCGCGCCTTGAAGAGCGCATCGTCGACGATCTCACGCTCAATCAGGGACTGACAGACGACATGTGGGAGCTGATTCGCTCGAGCGCGGAGTTGCCCGCCGCGATCCGCCGCGCCGTCGACTCGCTCGAGCTGTCAGTGATCACGCAGTACCTGCTCGACCTCGCGCAGCGATTCAACAGCTTCTATCACAAGTATCCGATCATGAATGAGAAGGACGACGCGGAGCGGCAGCGGCGCGCGGTGACGGCGGAGATTTTCCGGCGGACGATGGTAGGGGCGATGGAGCTGCTGGGAATTCCGGTGCCCGAGCGGATGTAACGGCGTACAATCGTTTCAGGCGGATGTCCAACCGCCGGTTCAGACCATGCGATACGACATTCGTGATTTCGCGCTGCGCACGCTCATTCTGCTCGCCGGCGGCATCGCCGCGATTCTTCTCGCCCGTGAGGGACACGGGCAGGCGTTGCCTGCAGTGGCCGTAGGCGGAGCGCTTGGCGCGTTCTTCGCCGCGCGCGTCCAGCCCAGCGAACCCAACGAAGACTAGCCGGCACGGCCGGCTGCGTCGATTGGCCTAGCCTTCTTGGAACGTTGTCGCGCGTCGGACTTGCCCGTCGCGCGAATTCCTAAACGGCTTCTTCGGCGTGCTCGCTTTGCCCCGCACGACGAACGTTTTCAGCCTGCAGTCCCTTCGGTCCCTGCTTGACGTCGAACTCCACGCGCTCCCCTTCATTCAGCGTGCGATATCCCGACGCCTGAATCGAAGAGTGATGCACGAATACGTCTTCGCCCGTGCTTCGTTTGATGAAGCCGTAGCCTTTGTCGTTGTTGAACCACTTTACTGTACCAATCTCAGGCATTTCCTACCTCCGGACCGCACCGTGAAGCTCAGCCCGGCGCGCTGCTCGTTTGCGCTTTCCACAGCGTCGCTTTTGATTTTTGCAATGCTCGCGCCGGTTCACCAGATCAGCGCGCGATTCTCACCGATGCGCTGAAATCCGAGCGACTCGTACAGCGCGATTGCCGGCTTGTTGAAGTCGTTCACGAACAGCGTGACGCTCTTCCCGCGGCGGAAGAAATGTCCGCACACTTCGGCGAGCAATGCGCGGCTCAGACCTCGGCGCCGGTAACGCGGATCCGTCCACACGCCCATCAACTGCGCCGCGTCTCCGGTGATCGCAGAGAACTCGCACTTCGTTGCGATGCGGCCGTCGACGACGCGGATGACCGAGCGCTTTTTCTCCACCAGCTCGCGAATGCGCTCGCGATATCCCACCGGGTCGCGGTCCATCGGATCGATTCCGACTTCTTCTTTGTGCATCGCCGCGCACGCCGGCACGAGCTTGTCGAGATCGCGCATCGTCGAGAAGCGTGACTCCGTCAAATCGGGATAGTCGAGCCGCCGCTTGATGGCGTACACCGGCTGGCTGAGACGCACGACCGTCGGCGGATCGAGCCGCGGCCGCAGCTGCTCGAACAGTGCTTCGACGAGATGCCGCGGGGAGATGATCGCGCGCACGGACAGCGAGCGCGAGATGATGCGGTCGGAGATGAGCATGATCGCGGTGTCGGTGAGCTCCTGGGAGATCGACGGATCGCCGCCGAGGACCATGTTCGTGGCGAGCGAGGCGACGAGCACGATCGCGCCGTTGAAGCGGACGAGCACGATCTGCGTCGCCAGCGAGCGCTCTTCCATGATCCGCGAGATCAGATAGACGTTGATCAGCGGATCGCGCCGCAAAAACTCCAGCGCGTGGCGCACGTCGTCTTCCGACAACGCGCGTACGGACCAGCGACCTTCAACAGGGAGGGTTGCCATGATGCAGATGGCGGATGGCAGATGGCAGATGGCAGGAGCGCGAGCCGGGCGGTGGGGCCATCCGCCATCCGCCATCTGCCATCTGCCATCTACATCTGCGCATGTGCCAAGTATGCCAGCCCATCCTCCAACTTGTGCCACAGCGAGCGCTTCTGCCATTCGTTGAAGTGGCGTTGCGTGCAGTAACGAAGGTCGGATTGAAACGCGCTGCGCAGCTGCGCGGCGACGTTCGCGTCGAGGAGGCCGATGTTCACTTCGTCGTTGAGCTGGAACGAGCGCTCGTCGAAATTCGTCGAGCCGACGGACGACCAGATGCCGTCGACGACGATCACTTTCTGATGCAGCAGCGTGTGTTTGTACTCGTACAGCTTGATCCCGCGCTTGAGCAGCGTGCCGAAGTGATGATGACTCGCGTGCTGCACGACCGCGCTGTCGGTCGCGTCGGTCGACGGGACCATGATGCGCACGTCGACGCCGCGCTTCACCGCGTCTTCGAGCGCGTTGATCGCCTCCTCGTTCGGCAGCAGATATGGATTCTGAATCAGGATCTCGCGCCGCGCGGATTTGATGGCGAGGTAGTAGAGGATCTCCACCGACGACATGCTGCCGGTCGGCGACGTGTACGCGACGTGCGCCTCGGTGGGGCCTGCCGGCGCGATGTGCGGAAAGAACTTGTCGCCCGCGGGAATCTCGCCGGTCTCCTCGATCCAGTTTTCGGAGAAGCACGCCTGCAATCGATTGACGACCGGGCCGCTGATGCGCAGCCCCGTGTCGCGCCAATGCTCTTTGTCCTGCGCGTCGCCCGTCCAGTTCGCGGAAATGCCGTGGCCGCCGGTGTAGGCGATGCGGCCGTCGATGATGACGAGCTTGCGGTGATCGCGATTGTTCAGACGGCCGAGGTTGCTGATGCGGATGGGATGAAAATGCGCGACCTTTGCGCCGGCGTCCTCCAGGATCTTCTGCGTGTCGCCCTTGAGATCGCGTCCGCCGGACGCGTCGACGAGCACGCGCACTTCGACGCCCTGCCGCGCTTTCGCCGCGAGCGATTGCGCAAACTGCGTCGCGAACGCGCTCTTGCTCCAGATGTATGTCTCGACGTGCACGCTCTCGCGGGCGGCGGCGATGTCGCGCAGCATCGGCGGGAAAAATCCGTTGCCGTTCTGCAGGACCTGGACGCTGTTGCCGCCGTCGAGCGTCGACTGCGTGAGGCCGACGAGCGAGGGAAGAAGCGTGCGGATCTCCGACGCCGACTTCACGTTCAGCTTCGCGTCCTGCTTTCGCTTCGCCGACCAGAACGCGATCGTGAGGACGATGAGCGCGAGCAGGCCGCCGATGAACGCGATGATCGGCAAGCGGACGTACGTCGTGCCGGCGACGTGCTCGATGTGCTTGATGTGTTTTCCGTGATTCTTCATGGATGCGTCAGCTCCGCGATCACGGGCCGGTGGTCGGATGGTCCCTCGTCGGCGACGCGCGACCAGAGCACATGCCATCCGGGATCTGGAAGGATGTAGTCGAGGCGTTGCTCCATCACTTTGTGCGACGGCACTTTCGGATTGCCGGCGAACTGCAGCGTGTTGACGTCGAGGAACTTCGAGATCTCCGGACTGTCGGGCGGCGCGTTGAGATCGCCGGTGAGGATGAACGGATACTCGCTGGCATTGATCAATCGATTCATGCACTGCAGCTGCACGCCGCGCGCTTTCGAATTCAGCGAGGCCCACGCCGAGGTGTGGCCGACATAGAACTCGATCCGGCCGCCGTTGATGTCGACGATCGCCTCGAGCATCGTGCGCGGCTCGCCGTAGCCGGGGAGATCGTGAACTTCGCTGTGCAGGATCTTGCCGCGCGTGAGAATCGCGTTGCCGAAGTCGCCGTGCATGAACGTGTAGCTGCGGCCGAACACGACGTTCATGCCGGTGAGCTTCGCGAGCTGCTTCGTGTGATCGGCGAAACGCGCCTGCCACGTTCCGCGATGCACTTCGTTGAGGCCGACGATGTCTGGATGCTGCCGGTTGATCGTCGCCGCGATCTCTTCGATGTGATGCGGCTTGAAGAGCGATGCATGCCCTTCGATGTTGTACGTCATCACGATGAGGTGCCTCGGATACGTGCTGGCGAAGCGACGCGCCGGCCGCGCGACACATTCGCCGGCACTGAAGCGATAGACGCCGATGACGCGATAGCCGACGCCGAGGACGACGATCGCGAGGAGGACGAGAGCGATTTTCTTCAGCCGGCGGCGCACGCCGTGCTCATCGGGCAAAACTCACGCCTGCGTCAGCTACCGTCTCAAACCGTTGGAGTGGTGCGCGCCTCCGGCGCGCCTTTGGGGGGACGGGAGGCGCGCCGGAGGCGCGTACCACTCCGCGTGTCATCAAAGCGGCGGCGTAGCCGCCGCAGTCCAAAGAACCGTCACTTTCGGATGGTTCCAAAGCGCCGAGGCGGGGAACGCGCGATCGATGCGATGCGACTGCAGTCGCTCGATCGCATCGACCTTTCCACGGCCCGACGCGATCAGCACGATCGCGCGCGACGAGAGGATCGTTCCGATCCCCATCGTGATCGCGCGCGACGGCACGTCCTCGCCCGAAAAAAACTCCGCGTTCGCGGCGCGCGTCGACGGCGTGAGCTCGACGACGCGCGTGCGCGCGTCGAACGGAGTGCCGGGCTCGTTGAAGCCGATGTGTCCGTTGCGGCCGAGTCCGAGAAACGTGAGATCGAGGCCGCCGGCGTCCTTGATGGCCTGCTCGTAGCGTGCGCATTCGGCGTCGAGGTCGTCAGCCATTCCGTCCGGAATGTGCGTGTTCTTCGGATCGAGATCGACGTGATCGAAGAGGTGCTGCTTCATGTAGGTGCAGTAACTCCCGGGATGCTCGCGCGGCACGCCGGCGTACTCGTCGAGATTGAACGTCGTGACGTCGCGGAAGCAGCGGTATTCGCGCGCGCACTGGCTGACGACGCGCTCGTACATCCCGATCGGCGAGCGGCCGGTCGGCAATCCGAGCACGACGCGCGGATTCGACTGAATCGCTTTCAGGAAAACATCGGCGGCGTGTTCGGACAGCGCGTCCGCGCGATCAAACGTGTGCCACTTCATTGCCACGCACCCACACGCGCTCCACTTCGAATTTCTCGCTCAGCATCACGAGGTCCGCGTCGTAACGCATCTCGATCTTTCCTTTCCGATCCGCGACCGCGGCGATCCGCGCGGGCACTTCCGTGGCCAGCGGAATCACCGTCTCGATCGGCAGCCCCGCCAGCTCGACCATGTTCTTCACCGCGTTTCCCATCGTGAGCACACTTCCGGCCAGCGTGCCGTCGGCGAGCCGCGCCGTGCCGTCGGCGACAGTGACGTCGTAGTCATAGAGTTTGTACGTGCCGTCGGCGAGTCCGCATGCGCGGATCGCGTCGGTGATGAGCGCGATGCGATGCGGCATCGCCGCGACCGCGACGCGCAACGCGGCCGGATGGACGTGCACGCCGTCCGCGATCAGCTCCGCCGTCGCGTCGACGGACGTGAGCGCCGCGCCGACGACGCCGGGATCGCGGTGATGCAATCCCGTCATCGCGTTGTAGAGGTGCGTGAAGTGCTGCGCGCCCCACTCCAGCGCAGCGACGGCGAGCGCGTGATCGGCGCTCGTGTGTCCGATCGAGAAGAGCACGCGCTCGCGAAAATGTTCGATCAGTCTCTGCGCGCCTTCACATTCCGGCGCAAGCGTGACGATCCATCGCATCCGCGGCGCCTCGGCGATGAGCGCCGACAACTCGTGAATGTCCGCTCCGCGAATCGACTGGCGGTCCTGCGCGCCGGCGCGATCGGGACTGATGAACGGTCCTTCGAGATGAATCGCCACGATCTCCGCGCCGTCCTCGACCGACCCGCGCGCGATCGCTTCGACGGCGTTCTGCAAATCGCCGCGCGATGCCGACAACGTCGTCGCCGCGAGTGCGGTCGTGCCGTGGCGCGCGTGAAACGCGATAACACGCGACGTCGACTCGCCGTGCGCGTCCATGAAATCCGCGCCGTCGCCGCCATGCACGTGCACGTCAATGAAGCCGGGAACGAGCAGTCCGTCGACGCGCTCCGCGTCCGCCGGCACACGTAGCGTCTGCACGACGTCGACGAGCACGCCGTGTTCGTACCGCACGAGGATGTCGTCGCGAACCGCGCCGTCGACGAAGGCGCGTCCGTAAAGATGCTTCATAGCGAAATCTTGCCGAGGATCGTCGGCTGCGCGCCGGTGGCGCTGGCGACGTTCGTGGTGAGGCCGAGGAGCGAGTCGTTGGCGATGAGCGCCATCGCCATCGCTTCTTTCGCCTCGAGGTGTTCGTAGACTTCGATCGCGCACTGCGGCAGGCGCTCGCGCATCATCCGCAGCAGCGTCGGATTTTTCGCGCCGCCGCCGGCGATGATCACGTCGTCGACGTTGCCGTTCGGAAAAATCCAGCGTTCGTACGCGCGCGCGATCGACTCGATGGTCAGCGCGGTCGCGGTCGCGACGAGATCATCCGGCGCGGCGTCGGGAAACTTCTCGATCATCCGCCGCGCGTACTGCCGTCCGAATCGCTCGCGTCCGGTCGTCTTCGGCGGATCGAGATCGAAGTACGGCTCGCTGAGTCCCCACGCGAGCACGTCCTCGCGCACGCTGCCGCGCGCGGCGCGCTCGCCGTCACGATCGTACGACTCCTGCGCATCGGAAAGGATGAAAACCAGTTCGTCGATGACCATGTTTCCGGGCCCGGTATCGAACGCTGCCACGTCGTTGAGCGTCGCGCGCGGCGGGACGTGCGTTACGTTCGCGATCCCGCCGATGTTCTGCATGCAGCGCGATCGTTTGGGATGCCGGAGCTGTGCCCAGTCGAAGTACGCGACGAGCGGAGCGCCGTGTCCGCCTGCGGCGATGTCACGCACGCGGAGGTCGCCAATGGTGGTGATGCCGGTGCGCTCGGCAATGACGGCGGATTGTCCGATCGCGAGCGTGCCGCGCGTGGCGATGCTCTGGTCCTGCCATTGAAACGTGGCCGGCCGCGGATGGTGCCAGATCGTCTGTCCCGGCGCCGCGATCAAGTCGACCTCCTCGTTCTTCATCCCCGCATCGGCAATGATGCGGTTCACCGCCACCGCGAACATCTCGCCGACGATGAAGTCGAGCGTGCAGATCTCGTCGATGTTCGCCTTCTTCGGATCGAACAGCGTCTTGATGCGCGTGCGGATATCGTCGGGAAACGGGAAGCTGTCGAAGCGCAGCTTCTCCATGACTGCTTTGCTGTGGCCGTCGCCGGCGATGCGCACGAGCACGGCGTCGATCGCGTCGACCGATGTGCCGGACATCAGGCCGACGATCACTCGCTCCTTCTTCCGCGCGATTGCGATCAGCCGCTCGAGGCGGTTCACGACTCCAGAACCTCCCGCAGTTCGTTTCGTTCGAGCAGCTCCCGCGCTTCGCTGGCGCTGACGCGTTTCTTCGCGATCACGCTCGCCAGCCGCACGTCGCCGTCCGCCTCGCGAATCGCCTGCACCGCTGCCGGACGCGATACTCCGGCCGCGAGCTCGACCATCGTGACGGCGCGCGCGCGCAGCTTCTCGTTCGTTGCCGGCATGTCGATCATCAGATTCGAATAGACGCGACCGTAGCGGATCATGACTCCGGTCGAGATCGTGTTCAGCACCATTTTCTGGGCGGTGCCGCTTTTCATTCGCGATGATCCCATGATTACTTCGGGTCCGACATCGACGACGATCGGGATATCGACGTCGCGCGCGAGCGGCGTGTTGGCGATCGACGTGAGTCCGATCGTGAGCGCGCCGAGCATGTTCGCCTTGCGCACCGCCGCGACCGTGAACGGCGTCGTGCCGGATGCAGCGACGCCAACGATCGCGTCGTCCGCCGTCACTTCGCGCGTGACGATCTCGATCGCCGCGTCTTCATCATCCTCGGCTCCTTCAACCGCTTCGAAAAATGCGCGCTCGCCGCCGGCCATGATCACGCGCACGAGCGATCGATCGACGCCGTACGTCGGCGGAATCTCCGACGCGTCGAGCATCGCGATGCGGCCGCTCGTCCCCGCGCCCGCGTAAAACAAGCGTCCGCCGTGCTGCATGCGTTCAACAATCTGATCGATGGCGTGCGCGATCCGATCCGCCTGCGTCGCGACCGCGGACGCGACGAGAGCGTCCTGTTCCTGAATGATGCGCACGATTTGGCGCGCGGATGCGCGATCGATGTCGAGACTCGATTCAAGGCGGGACATCGTCACCGAAGATATCACCCACAGGGCGCATGGGCTCACAGGCTCACGGGCGCATAGTTTCTATGAGCCTATGCGACTATGAGCCCATGAGCCTGGACCTCGACGGCCTTCAAGTCGCGTACCTCGGCGTTGCGCTGGCGCATTACCTCGACCTCGAGACCGGCGAAATTCTCGACGTCCCGCTCGATGACGATCCGCCCGGTGATCCATCGCGATTCCGGCGGGTTCCGGCGCGCACGCCGGAGAGCGAAGCGGAGGATCGGCGGCTGTTCGTCGAGCGAATGGACGCCCGGTCGCCGCTGCGAGATCAGCTCGCGCAGCTCATCGACGAGCCGCAGGGATTTCGCGCGAAGCTCTCCGAGGACATTTACGTGCAGAAGAAGTTCTTCAACTTCAAGAACGATCAAGCCACGCGCGCGATCCGCGCGTGGCTTGACGAAGAAGGCATCAGCGAGTGAGCGCTTTGTAGACGTGCTCGGCGAGGTTCTCGGCGATCGGCGGATCGATGTTGGCGAGGACGACGACGGTCCACGCGCCGCCGCTGGCGACGCCGGCGTTGCAACCGGGTGAGCCGCCGGCGGCGATGTCTTCGCCGTCCTGTGATCCGCCGTAGTACCAGCGCGTGCCGGCGTCGTTGACGAGCTTGCCCGCGCGCATCGCGCGATCGAAGAGCATGAGATCGCGCGCGGTGGCGAAGCTCGATCCGGCCGGAATGCCGCGCTCGAACTGCGAGCGCGTCTCGAGCCACTGCTTCGAGTTGTCATCGCGCGTGTGGCCGAGCGCAACGTCGGGGTTCGGCTTGCGATATTCGAGGAAGCCGGAGGCGCGCATCGGGACGGCGTCGAAGACGTGCTTCTGAATGTAGTCGTAATAGTTTTCGCCGGAGACGGCCTCGATGATCGCGCCGAGGACGACGTAACCGTAGTTCGAATAGCGCTGGCCCTTGCCGGGCTCGAACTGCAGCGGATCGCCTGCGAAGAAGTCGATGAAGTCTTTCGGAGTACGGAAGCGCATCGTGTTCGTGTCCCAGAAGCGCTTCGTGAACACGTCGCCGAGGCCGGACGTGTGCTTCACGAGCTGATCGACCGTGGCCTTCTGCGCCCACTCTTTGTTCGGATAGTCGGGGAGGTACGTGATCACCGGCGCGTCGACTTTCAACTTGCCGGCCTGCGCGAGCTGCGCGATGGCGAGCCGCGTGAAGTCTTTCGTGATCGAGCCGACGTTGAAGCGCGTGGTGATTTTGTTCGGCACGTTGTAGCGGCGGCTGGCGAGTCCGTACGCGTTCTCGAAGAGCACGTCGCCATTCTTCGCGACGAGCACGCTGCCGGAGAATTCGTCGCGCGACGCGAGGTCGCGAACGTAGGCGTCGACCGTTTTCGCGACTTGTTCGCGCGTTGCGTCTCTCGCGATCGACAGCGGCGCGAGCTTCGGTCCGCGGTCTTCGCCGTTCGCAGGTCCGCCGATCTGAATGCCGACCCCGACGATGAGATGCGACGTTGGCTCAATCGTGAAGCGGAAGGACAAGCGCTCGCCTTTGTCCGATTCCGCTTCGATCTGTAATCCGTCCGGACTCGCGAGCACATTCACCGGCCGCAACTTTCCGTGCGTCGCACGCAGCTGCTCGAAGCGTTCTTTGCGCGCATCGCTGGTCATCCGCTGCTGTGCCTCGGCGGTGTAATTCTCGTGAACGAACGCTTCCATCTGCTGAGCGTCGCCGCTGTTGAACGCGCGGAACCACCCGAGCGCGCGCTCTTCGCCCGGCACCTGCGCGAGCGCCGCGGTCGCGATGAGAAGTGAGAAAAGAAGAAGTCGAATTTTCATGCGGCGCAATGTAGGGAGCGGCGATGAAGAATTGATGAAGGCGGGGTAGGACAGGTAGGACGAATAGGACGAATAGGACGAATAGGACTTCTAGGACATCCTATCTGTCCTAGATGTCCTATTCGTCCTAAAAGTCCTACGCGGAGCGGCTGACGATGACGACCGTGACGTCGTCCTCGAGATTTTCTGCGGCGCCGACGTGCGCGATCACGGCTTCGTTGACGGCGCGCGCGATGAGCTCCGCGCTGGCTCCGTGCATCGAGCCGAGCGGGAGATTCGATCCGAGGTCGGCGTCGGCGGCGTTGCGCGCTTCGCTCACGCCGTCGGTGAAGAGGATGAGCGAGTCGCCGGCATCGAGCTGCAGTTTGCGGTTCACGAACTCGGCGCGCGTGACGACGCCGAGGAGGAGATCGCTTTCCGTCAACTCCGTGACGCCGCGTTTGTGCAGCCAGAGCGGCGGTGTGTGGCCGGCGTTGACGTACTCGATCACGCCGGTCGTGGTGTCGAGGCGTCCGAGGAAGAGCGTGACGAATTTCGACTGCGGGAGATTCTCTTTGAGCGCGAGATTGAGCTGCGTCACCAGCGTGGCCGGATCGGGATCGGTCTTCGAGAAGATGCGGAATGCGACCTGGAGGCCGGCCATCATGATTCCTGCGGTCACGCCTTTCCCGCTCACGTCGCCGATGACGAAGTAGACCTTGCCGTTCGGACGGACGGCAAAGTCGTAGTAGTCGCCGCTGACGACGCGGCTCGGCTGGTTGCGGCCGACGAACGTGTAGCCGGCAATCGCGCTCGGCGCGGCGGGAAGGAGCCGGCGCTGGATGTTTGACGCGGTCTTCAGCTCCTCGTCCATGATGCGTTTCTGGATCGCGTCTTCGCGGAGACGCGTCGTCTCGAGCTTGATGGCGGCGAAGCGTCCGATCTGCGCGACGAGGCGCACGTCGTCTTCGGTGATCGAGCGCTGCGTGAAGAGGTAGTCGACATACAGCACGCCGACCACGGCGTTGCCGATCATCAGCGGTGCACAGAGAATCGAGTGGATGCCCTGCATGATGATCGACTGCGCGCGGCTCAGTTTGTCGTCCGCGCTGATGTCCATGAACGCGAGCGCTTTTTTCTCTTCGACGATGTCGGCCAGGAGCGTGTGGCTGATCGTCAGCTCGCTGGAGTCGTTCTTGTCCTGCCGCCGCACTTCGACTTTGGTGAACGACTTTCCGTCCGACGCAAGCAGCGCGATCGCCGCTCTCGAGGGATGCAAATGCTCCATCACGCGCTCGACGATGAAGCCGAACAGCTCGTCCATCGGGCGGTCTTCGATCAGCTCGCGCGCGAGGAGCGTGAGCGTCTGCAGGCGCGCGATGTCGACGGCTTCGGGACGGTCGGTGATCTCGTGAACGGGGATCGCGATCGTGGCGCTGGCTTTCGACTCGGCGACGGCGATGAAGCGATCGGTGTTGCGCTCCGTCGCCTCGAAGACGATCTCGGTGTCGCCGAGGCGGATGCGGTCGCCGGGCTTCAGCGCTTCGTCGCGTTCGACGCGCGTGCCGTTGAGGTACGTGCCGTTCGCGCTGCCGAGGTCCTTGAGGACCCACGCCGCGCCGACGGCGATGATCTCGGCGTGTTTGCGCGAGAGGTAACGATCCTTGATGGGAATCGAGCAGTCGGATGCCCTTCCGATGGACACGGCACTCCCGTCGAGCGTGTGACGAAAGGGCGAGAACAGCGGCGAGTAGACAGTGACTTCCGCGCGAGGCGGGACCGATTCCATGCTAGGGCTCCGAGAGCGTTGAGGCGGAGAATTGTAAATTAGATCGCTAATGGCTGCCGTGGAGTATTTTCAGGAGATCGAATCGCACTTCGCTTTGCGGCGTGGAACGCCCTTCGTGCTCAATGCGAAGGACTGGGCGCTGATGAAGAAGTGGGCCGAAGACGCGATCCCGCTTCCTGTCGTGATCGAGGCGATCGACTCGGTCTTCGAGAAGGCGGCCGAGCGGCAGAAGAGGGTGAACAGCCTCAGTTACTGCAAGCATGCGGTAACGGAGCTCTGGAAGGAGCGGCGCGAGCTGCAGGTTGGCGCGAACGAGGCAGTGCCGGAAGAAGGGGCGGAGCCGGCACTCAACGAACTTGCCGCTTTGCTCGAGACGAGCGCGCCGTCGTTTGCGCCGCGCGTGCGCGAGCTCGCGCGGGAGCGCAGCGTCGCGCGCATCGAGGAAGGATTGATCGAGCTCGAACACGAGCTCGCGCGGTCGCTCGCGACCGACGACATTCGCGCCGAAGCCGCGAGCGCCGCGGCCGGAAACGCGCGCGCCGAAGAGGCGCATCTGCGGAGACTGGTGCGCGAGAGATTCGGGGTGCCGCGGTTGACGTTGTTCGTGTAGCGCAGGCTTTCCAGCCTGCGCCCCGGAGGACAGGCTGGAAAGCCTGTCCCACACCAGGACGCTAGAGCTGTTTCGCGACTTGATCCAACAGCGCCTTCGCATCGCGTCCGCTCACGAGCGCGTCGGGCGGCATCGTTGCGAGCGGGTCGTTCACGCCGCAGGCCGGGAGCACTTTGTCGATCGTCACGCCACGCGCGCAGGCGGCGCCGCGGAGTTGCAGCACGCGCGCGAGGTGGCGCGAGAGGCGTTCGGCCGTGACAGTGCGCGTCGGGCCGACGCGTCGCGTGACGGGATCGACGTCGAAGACGCCGATGGCGATCGCGCGGACGATCTCGTCGCGGCCGGCAACGTCTTCGATGTCGACGGCGATCGGCGGCGTGCCGAGGTTGCGGGCGAAGCGGATCGAGGGGACGGACCAGTAGAGAAGGATGGCGAAGTCGGCGCGCGTGATCGCGGGGCTGTCGAGCGCAGCGCGATAGTCCGCGGGCATGTTGGCGCTGCTCCATTCCGACTTGATCTCGTCGAGGCGCTGCTGGTAGCGCGGCTCTTTGGTGCGGCGCGCGAGCCGGTCGTAGCGCACGATCGCTTCCTGAAAGCGGCCGCGTCCGACGTCGATCTCCGCGAGCAGTTCCTGCACTTCGGGGCGGTCGACTTCGGCGCTGTTGAGGAGCGGATCGAGCTCGCGCCGCGCTTCATCGAACGCGCGCTGCGTGACGAGCCTGCGCGCGAGCAGAATGCGCGGCTCGACCGCCGCGGGTCTGTACGTGAGCGCTTCGCGCAGGAGCGCGATCGACTCCGCGTCCGCCGCGGTTTTCGCGGATGCGAAGAGCTGCTCGTACATCGTGTTCTCGAGTTGCGCGACGCGCTCGCCCGCGGTCGAAGGCGCGCCGGGCTGCGCGGCGATGGCGCGATAGAGCGTGAGCGCGTTGCGCGCATCGTTCTCGCGCAGCGCGATCTCCGCTTCGTACACTTTCGCGGCGATCGTGTCGTATTTTTTCGCGATGGTCAGCGCTTCATCGAAGCGATTCGCGTGGATGTCGATGACTGCCTGCGCGAGCGCGGCGGGAACGTACGCGGGATTTTTCCGGCGGATCTCGTCGAGCAATCGACGCGCTTCCGTTTCATCGCCGGAGAGAATGTTTGCCCATGCCGCTTCGAACTTGCGCTCCGTCAGCGGATCGCCGGCCGCGGAGCCGGTTCGCGGATCGATGAGATACCGATCCTCCCCCTGCGGCGTGACCGCGGGCGGCGGGGGCGTCGTGGTCGTGCAGCTCGCGGCGACGAGCGCGATGAGGCAGATGGCAGACGGCAGATTGCGGATGGCAGATGGCAGATGGCGGATGGCGGAAGAAAACCACGGTCTGTGACCCGCCATCCGCGATCCGCGACCCGCCATCTGCCATCCGCCATCCGCCATCCGCCCTAGGCCATCCGCCATCCGCCATCCACTTCTTCTCAACTCTCTACCTCGATCAGCCGCAGCGCGGCGGCGAGCATTGCATTCCGGTCAGACGCGTCGAGCCAGTGCACATTTCGCTCCGACCTGAGCCATGTCATCTGCCGTTTCGCATACGCGCGCGTGCGGCGTTTGGTTTCCGCGATCGCGGTGTCCAGTGCCATTTCGCCGCGTACGACGGCTGCCGCTTCTTTGTAGCCGATCGTGCCGAACGGGCGGGCGGTGGCGGGGAAGCGCGCGAGCAGTCCGCGCGTCTCTTCGAGCAGGCCGGAGGCGAACATCGCGTCGACGCGGCGGTCGAGCACTTCGTTGAGACGCGCACGGTCGAGCGACAGCGCGATCTTGATCGACGGCAGCTCGTCTTCGCTGCCGCGCTCCCAGCTCGAGATCGGCCTGCCGCCGATCAGCCAAACCTCCAACGCTCGTTCCACGCGATGCCGGTCACCCAACGCGATCTTTCTACCACTTCGCGGATCAATTTTCGACAGCCAGCGATGCAGCCGCTCGCGTCCGCGTTCCGTTTTCGCGATCGCACGGAGCCGCGTGCGAATCGCTTCATCCCGTCCCGGCATCTCCGGCAGGCCGCTCAGAAACGCGCGGAGGTAGAAGAACGTCCCGCCGACGAAGATCACCGGTGTGTGCAATTTACTGCACAAGACACGTGCGACTTTCCCGTACTCGGCGGCATTGAACTCCTCATCGGCATCGACGATGTCAAATAGATGATGGGGAACGGCTTGCCGTTCATCGGCGGCCGGTTTCGCGCTGCCGATGTCGAAGCCGCGATAGATCTGAACAGAGTCGTAGTTGATGATCTCTCCGCCGATGGCTTTGGCTAACTCAATTGCCAGCCATGATTTACCGGTGCCGGTGGGGCCGGCGAGGAGGATCGGCTTCACCGCCGCAGGCGCGTCGAATGCGTTTTGTCGTCTTCCTGGTGCAATATGTTGCGCAAGTGCGCTCGACAGTAAATCGCGCCATGAGGGATGGGCGTCTTGCAAACGCGGCAGCGGTTTTTGCCTACGGCGGCTGCGCCTTTCCCGAAGAAATGCAGCAGGAAGCCGGCGGCGATCGCGCCACCGGCGACGAGCATGATTTGGGTGAGGAGTGACGTCGAGATGATGTCGCCGATCGGCTGGTCGGGGAACGTCTCGTCGATCACGTAGAGCGCGAGCGCGAGAATCATCGTCCACAAACCCAGCCGCAGTAGCGTCGCAGACATTTCGTGCTCGACCTTCACTCTAATCTGTTCGCGCGCTCACGTACAACCTCGCGCCGCGCACGTCGACGTCGATCGAGCCGTCGCGATCGGTGCGCCACGTGCGCACATTCGCCTCGGCCAACGTGCGCAGCGTCGACGGATGCGGATGTCCGAACAGGTTGCGGCGGCCACACGAGATGACGGCGATGCGCGGCGCGACGAGCTCGAGGAAGTTCGGCGACGTCGAGGTCTTGCTGCCGTGATGCGCGACCTTCAGCACGTCCGCGTGCAGATCGCGATCTTCGAGGATGATCTCCGTCTCGTGCTCGATGTCGGCGGTGAGGAGGACCCGGCGCTTGCCGATGTCCACGCGAAGCACGGTTGACGCATTGTTCAACCGGTGGCGGCGGAACTGATGATCGGTGACGAACGCGGTGACGCGAACGCCATCGAGCGAGAGCATGTCGCCGTCGCGCGTCAGGTGGATTGGCACGCGCGTGACTTCGAGCAGATGCACGGCGCAGTCGCCGTGGAAGCTGCGCGGCGAGACCCAGACCGAGCGCACGTCGAGGTGCTGGATGACTTCGACGAGACCTTCGCAGTGATCGAGATCGGCGTGCGTGAGGATCGCCGCGTCCAACGTGCGAATGCCGCGATCGGCAAGGAGTGACAGCACGTGTCGCGATGGACCGCCATCGACGAGGATGTTGTGTGTGCCGGAGCGAATCACGATCGAGTCGCCTTGCCCGACGTCGAGAAACGTGACGCGGGGATGATCGACGCGGTGCTCGCGCTTGAACGCGACGATCGCGGCGACGCTCGGAATCAACATCGCCAGCACGATCGCGAACGCGCGCCTGCGTTCGCGGAAGAATGCGACCGCGATCAGCGCAAACGACGCGCCGAGAACGAGCGCAGCGAGAGGCGGCCTGGTGAAGAAGCCGGACGCGCCAAATCGATTGAGGAACGCGCACGCGGAGTGAAGGGCGCCGATGATCGCGAAGAGCGCGTCGCACGGAAACGCGCACGCGAGCGCGGAGACGATGAGCATCGCGAAGATGAGCGGCGACATGATCAAGGTGAGCAGTGCGCCGCCGAGGGCGAATTGGTGGAAGTGAAAGAGGGTGAGGGGCGTCAGCACCGTTTCGGCGGCGACGATCGAGGCGAGCCAGCGGCGCTTCGAGAAGTGGTTGCCGATGAACAGCAGCGCGCCGGCGCCGGCATAGGTCAGATGAAACGCGGCGTCGGTGAGGTCGTGCGGCGCGATGAGGAGGCGCGCGATCGCGGCCACGCACCAGAGGTTCTCGATTGACGTCGGGCGTTTGCAGATGCGCGAGAGTGCGTAAAGGCCGATGCCGATGCTCGCGCGCGAGACGGACGACGTCGGGCCGATGAAAAGCGGTGCGAGGATCGAGAAGACCAGCAGCAGCCAGTCGGCGGCGCGCGGCTTGTGCAGCCAGCGCAGCAGCAGTGCGAGCACGGCCGCGGCAAACGCGATCTGGAGTCCCGAGAAGACGAGCAGGTGATATGTGCCGCCGCGCCGGTAGCTGTCGCGCAGCGCATCATCGAGCAGTTCGCCGCGCCCGAGGACCAGCGCCTCGGCGAGAGCGACGGCGAGCGGATGCTCGCGAATGTGCGGGCGGAGTCGATTGGCGAGAATGCGATTCCACGCCGCCGGCTGCCATCGCGGCAGCGTTTCTTCGTACGCGAGCAGCGGCTGCGCCTTCACGCTCGCCACATATTCACCGTGCTCGTTCAGCCGCACGAACGCTTCCGCGCGCACGAACTTCTCCATCGCGATCGTCTGCGGTTCAAAACGCGCGTAGATCGCAATCGGCGCGTTCACCTCCACGCCGTCTGCGCAGAAACGAGAGGACAGCAGCGCGAACGAATCGCCGCGCTGACGCCAGTCGTGCTCGATCGGCGCTTCGATGATCGTGAACCGATCCTCCGCGAACGCCGGCAGCTTCGCGTGATGCAGCGACAGCAGGATGCCGATCGCGGCGAAGAGAGCGCAGCGGCCGACGCGCGGAGAGATCAGCACGAGGCCGATCACCGCGAACAATGGATTGACGAGAACCGGACCGATTGCGAGTCCGGCGATCAAACCGATCAGTGCAAGGGCAGCAGGGACATCATGTTTGCGCACGCTCGAACGAGGAGAGCGTCTCGACGTGATGGGTATTGGGGAAAAGGTCGAGCAGGTCGAGGGTCGACAGACGCCAACCCGACGCGATCAGCCGGCTCGCGTCACGCGCGAAGGTTACGGGATCGCACGACAGGTACGCAATCTTTTCTTTCGTCCGCTCCGCGATCGCACGGATCACCTCCGGACGCGTCCCCGCGCGTGGCGGATCGAGGAACACGAACTCCGCGGGCGGCAGCTTGGCTATGTGCCGCTCGACCGGCGCCTCGATCACCTTCGCGTTCGCCGGCAGGTTGACGCGCGCGTAGCGCGCCGACACCGGCGAGCCCTCGACCGCGATCACGCGCTCGAACATCCGCGCGAGCGGCGCGCTGAAGAAGCCGACGCCCGCGTACAAATCGATCGCTGTCTTCTTCGAGCGCACGTCTGACGCGTGCGTCTGCACGAGCTGCAACATCGTTTGAAGGAGATGGCGGTTGACCTGGAAGAACGCGTCGGTGTTGAGACGATAGCCGGCGATGGAGAGCTCGCCTTCTGTGATGACGCGGCCGTCGATCTCCCAGATGTCCTCCCGAGCGTCAGCGAGGGACCTGGGCGGGTGGGGTTGCGATGCGTTGCCCCTCCCACCCAGGTCCCTCGCTACGCTCGGGATGACATGAGCGGTGTTGACTCCCACAACTTCACACTCCTCCGCCAACGGCACGACCCGATTCGAGCGCATCGCATAAAACCCGATCGCATCTCCATCGCGATGCAATCGCGATCGCAATCGATAGTTGAGCGCGGACGGATGCAGCGTGATCTCCGGCGCGTCATGAATCTTCCCGATTCGCCGCAGCGACTCGAACAAAATCCCGCGCTTCGCCTCGAGTTGTTTGTCGAGCCGCAGCGCCGTCCAATCGCAGCCGCCGCATTCGCTCGCGATCGGACACGGTGCCGCTCGCCGCCACGGGCTCGGCGTGATGAGCTCGACGAGGTCCGCGCGCGCGAAGCCTTTCTTCACTTCGACGAGCTCGACGCGCGCGATGTCGCCGGGAAAAACGTTGACGGCGAAGATGGGAAAACCGTCTACGCGCGCGAGTGCTGCGCCGCCCGCAACCAGCGCGGTCGGCTCGACGACGACTTGATCTCCGATGTGATACAACGCGCCCCCTATGAAAGTCCACGAGTATCAGGCAAAAGAGATCCTGCGGCGCTACGGAGTTCCGACTCCGCGCGGCGTCGTGGTGACGACTCCCGACGAGGCTCGCCAGGCTGCGAAGGACCTCGGTGGACGCGTCGTCGTGAAGGCGCAGATCCACGCGGGCGGCCGCGGCAAGGGCGGCGGAGTGAAGCTCGCGAAGGACGCCGACGAGGCGTCCGAACTGACGAAGAAGATGATCGGAATGACGCTCGTGACGCACCAGACCGGCCCCGAGGGGCGCGTCGTGCACAAGGTGCTGATCGAAGAAGCGCTCAACATCGACAAGGAGCTCTACCTCGGCATCACGCTCGACCGCGCCCGCGGCGCGAACGTGATCATGGCCTCCGCGCAGGGCGGCATGGACATCGAAGAAGTCGCCGCGCACGATCCGAACGCGATTCATCGCGAGGCGGTCGACAGCGTTCTCGGCGTGCAGCCGTTCCAGGCGCGCGCGGTCGCGAACGCGCTGGGACTCACCGGCGACTCGTTCAAGAAATGCGTCGACTTCGTGCAGAAGCTGATGCGCGCGTACATCGAGACCGACGCGTCGCTGGCGGAGATCAATCCGCTGCTGCTGACGAAGGAAGGCGACGTCCTCGCGCTCGACTGCAAGATGAACTTCGATGACAACGCGCTGTTCCGGCACAAGGACGTCGTTGAGATGCGCGATCTCAACGAAGAAGATCCGCTGGAAGTCGAGGCGTCGAAATTCGGACTCAACTACATCAAGCTCGACGGAAACGTCGGCTGCATGGTCAACGGCGCGGGGCTGGCAATGGCGACGATGGACATCATCAAGCTCGCCGGCAGCGAGCCCGCGAACTTCCTCGACGTCGGCGGCGGCGCGAGCGCGGAACAGGTGAAGAACGCGTTCCGCATCATCCTCAGCGACAAGAACGTGAAGGCGATCCTGATCAACATCTTCGGCGGCATCATGCGCGGCGATCGCATCGCGGAAGGCGTCGTGAGCGCGTCGCGCGAAGTCGGACTGCCGGTGCCGGTCGTTGTCCGTCTCGAAGGCACGAACGTCGAGTTGGGCAAGCAGATTTTGAAGGACTCGGGGCTGCCGCTGATCACGGCGGACGGAATGTGGGACGCGGCACAGAAAGTCGTCGCGGCTGCGAAGGGAAGATAAAACGATGTCATCCCGAGCGTGAGCGAGGGACCTGGGTGGGTGGGGCTGCGAAGAACATGCAGCGCGCCCCACCCGCCCAGGTCCCTCGCTCACGCTCGGGATGACATGGAGATGAAATGGCGATCTGGGCTGACAAGGACACGAAGGTCATCGTTCAAGGCATCACCGGCCGCGAGGGGACGTTCCACGCGATCCAGTGCCGCGACTATGGAACGCAGGTCGTCGGCGGCGTGACGCCGGGCAAGGGCGGAACGACGCACGAGGGATTTCCGGTCTTCAACAACGTGAAGGAAGCGCGCGAGAAAGCGGGCGCGAACTGCTCGCTGATCTTCGTGCCGCCGCCATTCGCGGCCGACGCGATCATGGAGGCCGCCGACGCCGGAATCGAATTGATCGTCTGCATCACCGAGGGCATTCCGGTGAACGACATGATGAAGGCGCACGATTTTCTGAAGAAGCACGGAACGGGATCGCGCCTCATCGGACCGAATTGTCCCGGCATCATCACGCCGGGGCAGGCCAAGATCGGGATCATGCCGGGACACATTCACAAGCCGGGACCGATCGGGATCGTGTCGCGCTCCGGAACACTGACGTACGAGGCGGTCGGGCAGACGCGCACCATCGGACAGTCGACCGCGGTCGGCATCGGCGGCGATCCGCTGCCGGGCACGAACTTCATCGACTGCCTCGCGGCGTTCCAGGCCGACGATGCGACGGAAGCGATCATCATGATCGGCGAGATCGGCGGATCGGCGGAAGAAGACGCGGCCGCATTCGTGAAAGCGAATGTGACGAAGCCGGTCGTCGCGTTCATCGCCGGGCAGACCGCGCCTCCGGGACGGCGCATGGGCCACGCCGGCGCGATCATCAGCGGCGGCAAGGGAACGGCGGCGGAAAAAATGGACGCGCTGAGCGCGGCCGGCATTCACGTCGTCCAGGCGCCGAGCGACATGGGGAAGAAGCTCGAAGAGGTATGGCGGGGAAGAGCCTCATAGACAATCCCAATCCTGGGACGAATACCAGAATCCTGGCATGAATCCCAGAATCCTGGCATGAATCCCAGAACTCATGGGATCAATCCCAGAATCTATGGGATGAATCCCAGAATTTCTGGCATGAATCCCAGAATCTATGGGATCGATGCCAGAATCTATGGCATCGATCCCAGAAATCATGGGATCAATGCCAGAAATCATGGGATCGATGCCAGAAATCATGGGATCGATCCCGGAGCTCATGGGATCGATGCCAGAAATCATGGGATCGATCCCAGAGCTCATGGGATGAATCCCGGAATCCCGGCGTTGAATCCCAGATCAATCGACGCGCTTCACCTCTCCGGTGCTCAAGTCGTAGTTCGCCGTCACAATCTTCACCTTCTCCGTCAAGACCGCATCGCGAATCAGTTTGCTGCGTGCAAGCAGCGATACTGCTGCCGCTTTCGCGTTCATTTCGACCGCCCGCTGCACGTTCTTCGGGTCGCGTGAGTCATACGGAATGCCGACGAACGAGGAGCGGATGCGCATCGCCAGCGCGGTTAGCGCTGGCGTTGCCGGATCAGCGCCGCCCAGTGAGGCGACCACGGCGCCGCAGCTGGAGTGGCCGAGGACGACGATCAGTTTCGTGTAGCCCTGCGCGATTGCGTATTCGATCGACGCGATGCCGAAGTCGTCGACGACGTTGCCCGCGCTGCGAATCACGAACAAGGTGCCGAGCGACTGATTGAAGATCAGCTCCGGCGGCACGCGGCTGTCGGAGCACGAGAGGATCGTCACGGGCGGCGATTGATAAGCGGCGAGCTGCGAGCGCTCGGTCTTGAGCTGCGTGTACGCGATGCTGCCGGCGACGAAGGTTTTGTTCCCCGCCTCGAGGATCGTCCAGAGTTGGGCGGGCGTGATCTCCTGCGATTTCGCTTCCTGCGCAAAGAGCGGCGCGCAGACGAGTAGAGTAAGAACGAAGATGAACGTGCGACGCATCGGGCCTCCTGTAATTTTCATTCTCGCATTCCTCGCGTGTGCGCCGCTGCATGCGGCGTGGCTGAAGGGCAACACGCACACGCACACGCTGGAGAGCGACGGCGATTCTTCGCCCGCCGACACCGTGAAGTGGTACCGCGAGCACGGCTACGACTTTCTCGTGATTACCGATCACGACAAAGTCACGCGTGTCGACGGCGGCGGCATGCTGATGATCCCCGGCGAAGAAGTCACCGATCGATTGCCGAAGAAACCGCTGCACGTCTGCGCGATCGGCCTCGAAGAGGCGATCAAGCCGCAGCATGGTGCGACGATCGTCGAGAACCTGCAGAAGAACGTCGACGCGGTGCGCGCGGCCGGCGCGATTCCGGCGATCAATCATCCGAACTTCGGCTGGGCGTTCGGCGCTGACGAACTGCTGAAAGTCGAGCGCGCGACGCTGCTCGAGATCGCGAGCGGACATCCGTACGTGAACATGCAGGGACCGCCGTCGGTCGAGGAGATGTGGGACAAGCTGTTGACCGCGGGCAAGCGCATCTGGGCGATTGGCGTCGACGACTCGCACACCTTCAAGCCGGAGGACAAAGATCCGCGTCCGCCGGGACAGGCGTGGATCGTCGTGCACGCGGACGAGCGCAGCGCGAAGGCGATCCTCGGCGCGATCGAGCGCGGCGACTTCTATGCGTCGACCGGCGTCGAGCTGGAAGACTACGCCGTCGACGCGAAGTCGATGACGGTGAAGGTGCACGCGAAGAACGACGCGCGCTATCGCATCCAGTTCATCGGCGCGAACGGACGCGTGCTTTCAGAGTCGGCGGGAACAAGCGCGACGTACGCCTTTCGCGGCAACGAGCTGTACGTGCGCGCGAAGGTGATCGACTCGAACGGCAAGTGTGCGTGGATGCAGCCCAGGCATCTGCGCGGCGGAAAGCACTCCGACGTGCGAACGCCTGGCAAGAAGGCTTGGCCAACCAACGCTGCCGGCCGTTCCGGCTAGTTTCGTTCGATCACGATCGCGTTGACGTTCACCGGACGGTCGATCGCGTCGACGATGATCTTCGCGATCTCGCGCGGGTCCATGAATCCCTCGCGCGGCGATTCCCAGAACGGCGTCTGCATCCCGCCCGGCGCGACGGAGATGACGCGCGCCTTCGTCCCTTTCGCCTCCGCTTTCAGCACCTCGGTGTATCCGCGCGCGCCCCACTTCGCCGCGCAGTAGACGCTCTCGTCTTTTTTCGCGATGAGCGCCGCGGTCGACAACACGTTGACGATCGTGCCGCCGTCGCGCGCGAAGCGCGGGAAAAGCGCGTCGCAGAAGAGAATCGTTGACGTGAGGTTCGCGTCGATGATCCGCCGTACGTTTTCTTGGTCGTACGTTCCGACGGGACCGAATCCGCCGACGCCGGCGCAGTTGATGAGCAGCGTGATCTCGCCGAGTTTCTCCGCCGCGGCGATCGCGCGCTTCACGGTGTCTTCATGCGACGCATCGCCGGCGACGTGCGCTGTCTCGCGACGCGAGACCGTGACGACGGCGATGTCGCGCCCGCGCAGGAGCGCGGCGATTGCGGCGCCGAGGCCGGAAGTGCCGCCGGGAATGATCGCGACCGGTGCCATACACTTGCAGCGTATGAAACTCGCGGTCCGTCTGTCGACACCGGTGACCACGCTCGCGCTGATCGGCGGCGGCGAGTTTTCCTTCGGCGAGACGCGCGAGATCGATGAGCTGCTCGTCGCGCGCATGCCGGCCGACCGGCGCACGATCGCGTTTCTTCCGACCGCGTCCGGGTCGCCCGAATACGCGCAGCATCTCGGCGCGTACTTTCAGAAGATCGATCCCTCGCTCGAAGTGATCAACGTTCCGATCTATCGCGGTCGCGACAGTCGTCGCCAGAAAAATCTCAACACGATTTTGTCGGCGGGGATGATCTACCTCGGCGGCGGCGTGACGAACAATCTGCTCGCGACGATTCGCGAGTCGCCGACCGACATCGCGATGCGCGACGCGGCCGCGAACGGCACGGTCATCGCGGCGATCGGCGCGGCGGCTTCGTGTTTCGGGATCTTTACGCGCGACATGCGCGGCGGCACGTTCCTCCCCGCCCTCGCTTGGCTCGCGCACACCGTCATCGACACGGGCTTCGATCCGCAGCATGACGATGCGCTGCGGCGTCTCATGTCTTTGCCGGACGTGGAGTTGGGCCTCGGCATTCCTCCGAAAACGGCGCTCGTCGCCGGCGATGACGGCGAAGGAACGATCGCGGGCGAGGGACAGATCGCGGCATTCCGCAAACAGTGAATGGCTCAACCGTTGCAGTTCGCGGCCCGCAGGAGGCTTGCATCACGACAGTGGAACCGTCTCAGGCGGCCGAGGCTTCCGTATCGCACGAGGAGCTCGTCCGGTTCTTCAGCGTGCTGTCGCACGACCTGAAATCGCCGATCTTCGCGATCGACGGCTTCAGCGAGCTGCTGCTCACGGACTACAACGCCAAGCTCGATGAAGAAGGACAGGATTTTCTCCAGCGCGTGCGCTCCAGCGCGCAGAACATGAAGCGCGTGCTCGACGACATGTCGGGCATGGTGAAGCTGCTCGCGCGACCGAACGCGCGCAAGCCGACGCCGCTGCGCGAGATCGTCGAGGAAGTGATCCTCAAGTACAACTTCCAGATCGAAGAAGGCGGCGTGAAAGTCGACATGCCGGATCAAATGCCGACCGTGATCGTGGATCCGGAAAAGATGCGCGAGGCGATCGGCGCGATCGTCGGCAACGCGCTCTTCTTTACCGACCGCGAAAAAGGGGAGCGTCATCTCGCCATCGACTGCTCGACCGAAGCCGCGAACGTGAAGTTGTGCATCCGCGACAACGGCATCGGCATCGATCCGCGCTACGTCAGCCAGGTCTTCGACCTCGGTGGCGTGAGCAAGCTCGATAAAGCGCGCGGCGGCGGACCGGGCTACGGACTTTATCTCGCCAAGCGAGTCATCGAGAGCCACGGCGGCGCGCTGACGGTGGATTCGGTGCCGGGCACCGGAAGCGCGTTCTGCTTCACTGTCCCGTTGGCGTAGCGGACGCGATGGCGGCCGCGGGCTCCGTCACATCGATCGTCTCCGGCGGCGGCTCTTCGCCCGGCAGCGCGATGATGTGCGCCTCGACGTGACGATCTTCCGTGACGTCGACGCCGAGAAAGCGCGCGGCGGCCTGCGAGAGATCGAGGAAGAACTTTTTCGCGAAGGGGCCGCGGTCGTTGACGCGCAGGCGCAGTTTCTTGCCGGTCGCGCGCGCCGTCACTTCGATCCACGTGCCGAGGGGCAGCGTGAGGTGCGCGGCGGAGAACTTCCGATTGCGATAAATCTCGCCGTTCGCGGTCTTGCGGCCGTCGAAGAACGTCGAGTAGTAGCTCGCCAGGCCGGAGAGCTTGTGCTCCGACTCGAGGTCGGCGTAGCGCAGCACGGGCAGGTCCGCGGGCGCGGACTCGGTTTGAATTTCGGGATTGCAGTCGGTGCAATGCTGCGCCAGCGGTTCGCGGACACAGCTGCGATCCTGCTGCGCCTGCGCGACCGGCACGGCCAGCAGGAGCATGGCGACTGCGAGAAAAGCACGGTTCGCCATCGATCCGATTCTATGCGGATTTCAATCGTTGCGCCAAGTCGACGGCAAGTTATTCCGGTAAGTCGTTACAGCTCAGCAGCTTCATCGTGGCGTCTCGATTGCAAATAAATACCCCGAAGCGAGGGACGACGATGGGCGAACTGAAGACAGGCAGGCCGTTTCGCGAGCGTTTTCTCGACAACTTCGATCGCTCCCAATTGCGCAAAGAGGTTGAAGCGGTCAAGCCCCGGAAGAAACAGAGATTCGCCGGCCTCCGGAAAAAGTACGCGACTTACGCCCTCGGCGCATCGCTCGCCTTAGGCGGCCTCGGCGTTCCGCTGAAGATGGCGCAGTCGGCTCAGGGCAGCGGCGGACAGGACGAGCAGACGGCGAGCGCGACGGCAACGGTTCCGATCGATCAGCAACTCGCGGGCGACATCAAGGCCGCGCAGTCGATCGCGAAACAGGTTGCCGGCGGCGTCGCGAGCGGCGTGCAGGCGGCGGTGTCGTCGCCGTTGGAGGCCGTCAGCGAGGCCCCGAAAAAATTGGCCGTAATCTCGGAGAAAGTGCGGCAGGACTTCTTCCACGAGGAAGTGCCGTTCGGCTCGATCATTTACCAGGAGGCGAAGAAGAACAATCTCCGGCCGGAGCTGATCGCGGCAGTCGTGCAGGCGGAGTCGAAGTTCAAGCCGACGGCGCGATCGGGCGCGGGCGCGCTCGGCCTGATGCAGCTCGTGCCGAAGACGGGGCGGTGGATGGGGGCGAGGGACCTGCACAATCCGGCGCAGAACATCAGCGCGGGCGCGAAGTACCTGAAGTACTTGCACGACCGATTCAACGGCAACGAGACCGCGGTGATCGCGGCGTATAACGCGGGCGAGGGGAACGTGAAGCGCTTCAACGGCGTGCCGCCGTTCCGCGAGACACGCCGGTACGTGCAGCGCGTGCGCAACTTCGAGAACGAGTTTCAGAATCGCGTGCAGAACCGCGTCGACGAAGCGAGCAGCGCGACCGACGTCGCAACAGACGCGCGTTAGCTGTGATTCAATAACGCGGTGTCCGCAATCAGACTGACTGTCGGCGTGATCGTGATGGCCATCGGCGTGCCCGTCACGCTGTTCCTGCTCTTACCGCTGCAAACGGTCTCGAATCTCTTCACCATGGCCGCCGTGTCGTTCATCGCCTGGGGCGTGACCGATTTGCTGGCGAGCATTCTCGAGCGCCCGCGATTGAAGGACCGCACGCCGGGACGCGCGTTGCGCGAGGACCTCGAGCGGCGATCACAGGATTAGCCTCCAGGCCGCCAAGCCTCCAGGCGTCTAAGGGTTTCTGGGAGGCTCAGAGGCTGGGAGGCCAGGAGGCCAGGAGGCCCTCAAATCCAGTCGTTCATCTTCCTCAGCAGCTGATCGATCGTCAGCAGCTTTTCCGCGCCATCGGAGTCGCGGCGGAAGATCGCGTGATACCACCCCTTCATTCCGACCGGCGTGTACACCTCGTCGCCCAGGCGCAGGTGTCCGCCGGAGACGAGCTTGAGGAAGACCTGCTCGTAGGCCGATCGCGTGAGACGGCGGTCGGGAAACGGAATCGCGTAGTGGTTGCGGCGGCGGTCGCGTCCTCTGCGCCGGTCGCCGCCGTTGCCGTTGAGGAGCGAGACGGGGCGGCGCCGCTCGATGTAGTACGTCGTGATCGCCGCTCGCGTCTGCAGCGGACGCGGACGGAGATCGTCGATGCGCGGCTTTGCCGCTTTCAGCGCAATCGGCTGCGGCTCATTGCTCTCGTGCTGCTCGCGCGCGTGATGCCGCTCGATCACGTACTGCTCGATCGCCGGCTCGGTGCGGCGTTCGTGCGATCCGAACTCGCGCAGCTCTTCGATCACTTCGCCCCAGCGGCAGAGATTGCCGACGTCTTCGTACGCTTTCGGACGCTCGTCGAGATCGAGCAGCGACGGCGCGCGTCCCTCGAGAATGGCGAAGAGCAGCCGCAGGCTGAACGGGTCGGAGTACTTGCGAATCGACAAGCGGAAGTAGAACGCGACTTCTTTCGCGATCTGCCGCAGCGATTTCTTCTCGCCGAACTGCGTCGTCCAGATCGGCGCGTCGATGTCCGACGTGTACGGACTCTGCGGATAGTGAAAGTCTTTCGTCAGCCAGCCCTTGCGCGTCGTGTGCTTGCCGGGGATGACGCCCGCGATCACGGGCAGCGGCAGCGACTCGAGGAGCGAGAGGTCGTACGACGGCCAGCTCATGACTTCGCGCACGATGCCGACGACGAGCGCGGCGGTGGCGATCATGAGACCGGGATCGGGAGTGAAGTCGACCGTGATCTCGATGCGATTGCCGCGCGGACGGACGCCGACGCCCGTCGAGCGCCGGTTTGCGCCGGTGATCATTACCGGCACGGGCAGGAGATACGCGAGGAGGAGCGCCAGCGCTTTCACATTGCGGCGCGCATGCTGCCGCGACTTCGGGATCTCGTAGGAGACGTTGTAATGGGTGCTGTAGGCCTTGAGACGAACGGTATGTCCGTTCTGCTCACCCCACTTCGTGAGCTGCTCGCGCACGAAGCCGATCTGTTCCCACAGGTTGCGCACCATCCGGGCGGTGGCGGACGGCGCGAGCTCGATGACCGGCGTGACGACTTCGATGACGCCGCGGTCGAAGTAAACCGCGCCTCCGGTCGGCAGTTGCAGGGAAGATTTTTCCCGCTTCAGCAGCGGCCGGTCGATAAACGCGCCCGGATGTTTCCAGTACGGCTCGGGATTGATCTCGACTTCATCGAGCCAGACATTGAACTCCGACTCCATCCCGATGGCCGGCATCTCCAGCCAGTTCCGCCGGGAACGTCGAATTTCGCTGTCGAGCTCGCCTTTGCGATCGATGGGTGGCATGGAGGAACCTAGGAACTGCGGAAAGCGAACTAAGCAAACGGTGGGCCGGACATAGGTGCGCGGTTACGCGGTCTCGCGGTAGCCGAGAACCGTTCGCGACCGCGCAACGGCGCGACTGCGCAACCTATGTCTCGCTGTCCGCCGCCACCACCGCCCGCCGCTCCTTCCGCCGCCGCTCTTCGAACGCGAAGCGGGGGCGGTGTTCCTGCGGCTGTTCCATGCGGTCTTCGCTGATCTCGCGCGGAACGAGCGTGACGTAGCCGAGGTCGAGGTGGACGTGGTCGTCGGCATTTTTGCCGACGTCGTGACCGTAAGGGAGTACGCGAATCTCGTCGCTGACGTCTTCGGCGATCTCGTTGTACTTTTCGATCGCGTCTCTCGTTTTGAGGATCGTCGATCCGATGCGGTAAACGTCGGCGGCAGTGCCCCACATGTGCGCCGACGCGTACTGCGAATGCTTGTGCGACGGCGACCGGTAGCCGCCGTTGACGGCGATGTGCACCGATGCGCCGGCCGCGGCGCGGAACTGCTCGAGATAATTCGCGAGGATGCGCACTGCGCAGGGGATGTAGCGCGGCCACTGCTGAAGGCGCGGCGCTTCGCGGAGGTCGTTGAGCACGAGCTCGTTCATCGCGAAGTGCGACGTGAGACGCATGTTGAGCGCGATCTCGTGCGACGGGATTTCGTAGAAATAGCGCGGCAGGCGATGGCGGCGCCCCAGTTCGTCGCGCAGCAGTTCGCCCGGCTTCAGCAGCGAGCGCAGCTCGTCATCGAGATCGAAGGCGTCGACGACCTTCAATCCCGGTTCCGCTTCGTCATGATTCATACACGACCCCGGCGAGCGTGTTGAAGATGTCGCGCGACACTTCGGCGACGGCCGTACCACGGCCTTGCTCAGCCGGGAACTGCGTGAGGATCACCAGCACGTACGGTTTTCTCCCTTCCAGGTACACGATACCGGCGTCGTGATGTACCGTCGAGATGTTGCCGGTCTTGTGCGCCACGCGCGCGGCCTTCGGGAGGCCGGCGGGAATGCCGCTGCGATACTGCTGATCGAGAAGGATGTCGAGCATTTCATCGCACGCTTCCTGCGAATACGCCGTCCCCTCGGCGATCAATCGCAGCATTTTCAGTAAGCCGTGCGCCGTCACTTCGTTGTTCAGTCCCGCTGCGAACGCGCGCTGGTCTTCAACGCCGCGCAGCACTTTGATGCCGTGGATCTCCAGTTCGTCGAGCGCGAGCTGGATCGTCGGAATGCCGATGACATCGACGAGCAAATTCGTCGCGAGATTGCTCGACTTGGTGATCATCCAATACGCGAGCTCTTTGACGGAGAGCGTCTTGCCGAGATGCCCGTAGACGTCGGGATCGGCGTCGCGTCCGAGGTCGAGCATGAACGCTTCCTGGTTGACGATGCTCGTGAAGCGGTTGCGCACGTGCACGGGAGCATCGAGCGCGAGCTCCCCGCGATCGACTTCGCGGAACACGCCGAGGAGCACGGCCAGCTTCATCGTCGACGCGGCGTGGAACCAGGCGTCGGCGTTGTACGACCACTGCACGGTCGTCTCGGCGTCATAAAACGAGATGCCGAGATCGCGCAGCGCGTGTTCGTCTTTGATCTTGAGCAGATTGCGATACAGCGAGACCTCCGACGCGGCGACGGAATCCTGCGGCGGCGGAACCGGAAGCCGTTGTGCTTTCGCGACCATCTCACGTGAATGCTAAGCAAGAAAGATGCGTGCTCAGAAAGCAGAAAGCAAAAAGCAGAAAGCAGAAGTAAAGACGAAAGCGTTTTGGGTCTCGCCGCTCCCACTTCTGCTTTCTGCCTTTTGCTTTCTGCTTTTGTCTAGCGCTTCCAGTCGTTCAGGTCCCAGTCGTAGTCGTCGTACTCGAACTCGATCTCTTTCGCGGAGTCGATCAGTTTCTGTTTGTCGGCAGGGACGTATTTGCGAATGAACTTCGCTTTGCCGCCGCCCCATTTTTCGAAGTCGTCGCTGAACCAGTCCATGATTTTCGTCGTGTGGATGGTGAGCGTGCCGCCGTCGCGCTCGAAGCGGACGCCGTGCGGGCCGTTGAGAAACGCGCGTGCCTGATCGTCGAGCTGCGCGTCGAGCCTCAGGCCGCTGAACGCCTCCATCCGGATCGGCGGACACGTTTTCGCCGCGCAGTTGATCGCGAAGTGAATGCGCGGATCGTGAAAGCCCTCGCGAATCTTTCCGTTCTCGACGGCGTCGAGTGAAAGCTGGACGTTTCCGAACGGGATGCGTTCTTTCTTGAAAACGTTGAGGCGGATGATGAGATCCGTCGAGATGTCGCGGATCGAGTCGACCGGATACGCCTCGAGCACCGTAGCGACGGTGTTGATGTTGTAGACGTTGATCCAGTACGCGAGCTGCGACTTGCGATCGAGCGCGGCGACGTTCACTTTGCCGAGCTGCTGTCGCAGCGACTGCACGGTCTTGAAGTCGCGCGCTTTGAGCGCACGGTAGTCCATGCCTTTCGCGGGGTTGTAGTACGTGGAGAGGACGCGGTTCCACTGGGAGTAATCGGGCGTTTGGGCGTGAACTGGGAGAGCAATGAAGGCAGAAGGCAGAAGGCAGAAGGCAGAAGTGAGAAAGACCGCGAGACGAGTGCCTCGGCGCTTTCTTATTTCTGCCTTCTGCCTTCTGCCTTCTGCCTTCATCTTTCCTTTGCGCGCAACCATCGTCCGATGCGCTCGATTCCGGTCGCTATCTGATCGACGGGCGCGGCGTACGAGACCCGCACGAATCCCTGTCCCATTTTCCCGAACGCGATTCCCGGAATCACGAGCACCGCGGCGTCGGTCGCGAGCTCTTTCGCGGTCTCCACCGTGTTGCACGCAGGCATCGGCACGAACGCGTAGAACGCGCCGCGTGGCGGATCGAGCTCGGTGTCGAGCTCGTGGCGGATCGCGTACAACGCTGCTTCGCGCTGCGCCGCGAACTGCTCGCGCACGCCGGCGAGCCACTGCTCGTTCCATTCGCGATGATCGAAGATCATCTCCGCGAGCGCCTGCGAGAAAACGGACGCGCACGTGGCGATGTACTGATGCGCGGTGACGATCGGCTGCATCACATCGGCGCGCGCGAGAATCCACCCGAGGCGCAGGCCGGTCATGCCGTGGCTCTTCGAGAGGCCGTTCATCAGGATCACGTTGTCGCCCATGCCGACCATCGACGCCGGCCACGCGTCGTACCAGATCTCGCGATAGATCTCATCGCTGACGACGAGCACGCCGGTGTCCGCGATCACCTGCAATGTCTCGCGATCGATCACCGAGCCGAGGGGATTCGACGGCGAGTTGACGACGATCAGCTTCGTCTTCGGCGTGATCTTTTTTCGCAGCGCGTCGACGTCAATGTGCCACTCCGGCGGATCGAGCTGATACGTAACGGGCGTTGCGCCGCAGATGCGCGCGAGCGTCGCGTACGACACGAAGCCGGGATTCGGCACGAGCACTTCGTCGCCGGGATTCACGTACGCGGTGAAGATCGCGAACAGCGCTTCCTGCGTGCCCGCGGTGACGCACGCCTCGGTCTTCGGATCGAACTCCGTTCCCTCGCACAATTTCTTGCGCAGCGACAGCGTGCCCGCGTTCGCGGAGTATTGCCACGGCAGCGTCGCGGCGCGCGCGGCGAATTCGCGCAGCGTGTCATCGGGCGCGAGATTCGGCTCGCCGATGCCGAGGTTGATGGAGTAGGGCGTGGCGAGCGCGTTGATCTGGCGGATGAGCGAGAGCTCGATGTTCGCGAGGCGATCGGCTTTCACCGAAGGGCTTCTTCCAGCGCCGTCGCGCCGTCGGTTTTGTCGTCGCGGTACTTCACGATGATTGGCGTCGCGATATTGAGACCGTGTTCTTCGGCGAACGTGCCTTCCGCCGGACGCGAACCCGGAATGACGACCGCGGCGTACGGAATTTCCAGCGGGCGCTCGGCGCTGCCGCGATAGATCTGGCCGCGCACCAGGTCGTAGACGCGCGTCGATTTCGTGAGCACGACACCTGCGCCGATGACGGCGCGCGAGCGCACGACGGTTCCTTCGTAAATACCGCAGTTGCCGCCGACCATCACGTCGTCTTCGATGATGACCGGCAGACTTCCGACCGGCTCGAGCACGCCGCCGATCTGCGTGGCCGCGGAAATGTGCACGCCTTTGCCGATTTGCGCGCACGAGCCGACCAGCGCATGAGAATCGATCATCGTCTTCTCGTCGACGTACGCGCCCACGTTGACGAACGCGGGCGGCATCATGACCACGCTCCTGGCGATGTATGAGCCGCGCCGGATCGACGAGCCGCCGGGCACGATGCGGATTCCGTCGGCGGCCTTGAAGCGACGCGGCGGGATCGTGTCTTTGTCGACGAACGACAGTGCACCCGACGCGAACTCGGCGGCGACGCCCCAGCGAAACGCGGCGAGGATTCCTTCCTTCACCCACGTGTTCGCGCGCCACACGCCGTCTTCGTCGCGCGCGGCCGCTCGCGCGTTCCCTTTCTCCAATTCGACGAGCAGCAGACTGATCGTCTTGACCGCCTCGGGGCGATCGCGCTCGGTGTACGTCTTCAGCGCTTTCACGCGCTCTTCGATGGTGATCATGACGGCAAGAGGCCGCATTCGCGCAGGATCGCCTCGAGTTTCTTGCGATTCGCGTCGGTAATCGGCGCGAGCGGCGGACGAACCGTATCACTTTCGAGGATGCCCATCATCTTCAGCGCGGTCTTCACCGGGATCGGACTCGACTCGATGAAGTTGCCGGTCAGCAGCGGCAGCAATCGATTGTGAATGTCGAGGTCGCGACGGTCGACCATCTGCCGCATCAGCCGCGGCACTTCGTTGCTCGCGACCGAGACCACGCCGTCGCCGCCCATTGCCAGCAGCGGCAGCGTCCACGCGTCGTCGCCGCTGATGACGAGGAATCCTTCGGGACGATCGCGGAGGATCGTGAGGATCTGCTCCATGTTTCCCGACGCTTCTTTCACGCCGCAGATGTTCGGGATCTCGCGCGCCATGCGCAGCGTCGTCTCCGCCGTCATGTTCAGTCCCGTGCGTCCGGGAACGTTGTACATGACCATCGGGAAGCCGCTTTTCTTTTTCTCGATCGCCTCGGCCTGCGCGCCGAAGTGCCGCCGCAGTCCGTCGGGTGTCGGCTTGTTGTAGTACGGCGTGATCGTGAGCGCGCCGTCGGCGCCGAGGTCGATGGCGAGCTCCGCGAGCTCGACCGCGCGCGCTGTGTTGTTGTTGCCCGCGCCGGCGAGGACGGGCACGCGCCCCTTCGCGCGCTGCACCGTGATCTCGACGACGCGGCGATGTTCCTCCGCGCTCAGCGCCGGATTCTCGCCGGTGGTGCCGCACGGCACGAGAAAGTTCACGCCTTCATCGATTTGCCAATCGACGAAACGCGCCAGCGCGCCCTCATCGAGGGTGCCGTCGGATTGGAACGGAGTGACCAGTGCGGTGCCGACGCCACGAAACATGTGTTTAACTCCAACTAGGACGAATAGGACAGATAGGACGCATAGGACATCGGCGTCCTATCTGTCCTAGAGGTCCTATTTGTCCTATTCCCTTCCCAGCAATTCATCAAATCGAAACAATCCCTTTTTCCCTCGCACGAGCTCCGCCGCAAAGATCGCGCCGCGCGCGAATCCGTCGCGGCCGCGCGCGCGATGCGTGATCTCGACGAGATCATCGGGCGAGTCGAAGTAGAGCGTGTGCAGTCCGAATTCCGCGCCGACGCGCAGCGCCGCGATCGGCGGATCGAATGTTCCCCCGCTTCCCTGCTGCACCTCGGACGCAATGCGCAGCGCCGTTCCGCTCGGCGCGTCTTTCTTCTGCGCGTGATGCCGCTCTTCCATCCCCGCCGCGTATTGCGGGAAGCGCGCGAACAGTTCTCCCGCGCGCCGCGCCAGCGCGAACACGGCATTTGCGCCGGGCGAAAAATTCGATGCGTAGACGCAGCCGATGTTCTTCACGCGGTCGCGCACTTCGTCGAGGCGATCGTTCCAGCCGGTCGTGCCGATGACGAGGTCGAGGTGGTTGTCGATCGCGGTCGCGATCGCGCGATCGAGCACGCTCGCGTTAGAGAAATCGATCAGCACCACGGCGTCGGCCGGCTGCACGATCTCGTGTCCCGTTTCCTTCGCGACGCGCTCGACGGCGTGTCCCATCTTGCCGTAGCCGTGCAGCGCGATCTTCACCGCACGTCCTCCCGGATGGCAGATGGCGGATCGCAGATGGCCCCACCACCCGGCACCCTCTTCTGCCATCCGCCATCTGCCATCTGCCATCCGCCTCTCATACGGCGACGGGCGCCTCGAAGAGCGCGTGATGAATCGACTCGACCGCGCGATCGGCGTCGGCGTTGTCGACGACGAGGCTGAGATTGAGACCGGAGCGTCCGAGGGAGACCATCTTCAGGCGAATGCCGCGGAGCGCCTCGAACACGCGCACGCCGACAGCGGAATCGGCGAGGAGGTCCGTTCCGACGACAGCGATGACACACTGATCGGCTTCGACGTTCACGTCCGCGACTTCGCGCAAGCGCGCTTCCAGTTTGTCGAGGTTCTGCGTGTCGTCGACCGTCACGGACACCGACACTTCGGACGTCGTGATGAGATCGACCGAGATCGCGAGCCGCTCGAATTCGTCGAAGAGGCGCGCGAGAAATCCGTGTGCGCCGAGCATCTTGTTCGACGAGATGTGCACGACGGCAATGCCTTTCTTGCGCGCAATCGAGCGCGGCCCGGCGGGCGCGTTCTCGACGACGCGCGTGATCAGCGTCCCCTGCGAAGCGGGGTTGTGCGTGTTGAGGACGCGCACCGGAACGTTCTCCGCGATTGCCGGCTCGAGCGTGCGCGGATGCAGCTTCGCGCCGAACGATGCGAGCTCCGCGGCTTCGTCGAACGACAGGCGATCGATGACGCGCGCGCCGCGCACGAGGCGCGGATCGCACGTGAGCAGTCCGTCGACGTCCGTCCAGATCTGCACTTCGCTTGCGCCGAGGGCCGCGCCGACGATCGCGGCGCTGTAATCCGATCCGTTGCGTCCGAGCGTGGTCGTCGCGCCGGCTTCGGTGCGGCCGATGAAGCCGCCCATCACCGGAATGCGATTGCGCTCGAGGAGCGGCATCAGCACGCGCTGCGCGGCGTCGCGCGTCTTCGCCATGTCCGGCGTCGCGCCGCCGAAGCGGTCATCGGTCCAGATCACTTCCTCGGAATGCACATGCTCGCCCGGCAGCGCGCGCATCATCATCGTGTACGCGAACAGGACGGATGACAGCTTCTCGCCGATCGACATCACTTTGTCGCGCGCGCGCGGCGTGATCTCGCCGAGGAGCGCGATGCCGCGCAGGATCGTGTCGATCTCCTCGATCTGTTTGTCGAGCTGCTTGATGAACGACTCGAAGAAATCGGACTTCTGCTGCACGAGCTGCAGCGCGACGTCTTCGTGCCGCTGGCGCACCGCGGCGATGATCTCGCGCACGCGCTTCGGGTCCTGCGAGCACGCGGCCTCGGACGCATCGACGAGGTTGTTCGTGACGCCGGAGAGCGCGGAGACGACGACGATCGGCTTGCGCTGCCTGCGCTCGGCGACGATCTCGATCGCATTCGCGACGCGGTCCGCGTCGCCGACCGAGGTGCCGCCGAACTTGATGACGATCATCGCTGCCGCCCGTCCCGATGGCAGATGGCAGATGGCAGATGGCCCCGCCACCCGTGTGGCGCTTCTGCCATCCGCCATCTGCCATCCGCCATCCGTCGCCTCACAGCAGTCCCCGCGCCTGCAACAGCTCCGCGTTGAGGATCGCCGCGCCCGCGGCGCCGCGAATCGTGTTGTGCACGAGCGCGACCATGCGCAGGTCGAGCACGTTGCACGGGCGGAGGCGGCCGACGCTGACGGCCATGCCGCGCTCGCGATCGCGATCGAGCCGCGGCTGCGGACGGTCGGGCGCGTCGATGTAGTGCAGCGGATGTTTGGGCGCGAATGGAAGTCCGAGCGCTTGCGGCTCGCCGCTGAACGACTCGATCGCTGCGCGCACGTCTTCAACCGACGCATGGTCGCGCAGCTTCACGGAGATCGTCATCAGATGTCCGTCGATCGTCGGGACGCGATTCACCTGCGCGGAGATCGTCATCTGCGCGTCGATGTGATGCGCGCCGTCCCACTTGCCGAGGATCTTGCGCGGCTCTTTCTCGATCTTGTCTTCCTCGCCGCCGCCGATGAACGGGATCACGTTGTCGAGGATCGCGTACGACGCGACGCCGGCATAGCCCGCGCCGGAGATCGCCTGCATGGTCGTGACTTGCACCTTGTCGACGCCGAATGCGCGCTCGAGCGGCGCGAGGACCATCGCCAGTCCCATCACGCTGCAGTTCGGGTTCGTGACGATGTATCCGAGCCGCCGTTTCCGCTGCACTTCGATCGCGCCGACGTGATCGGCATTGATCTCGGGAATCAGCAGCGGCACGTCGTCATCCATGCGGTGATTGCGCGAGTTGGAGATGACGGCGCATCCGCGATTCGCGTACTCCTCCTCGGCTTCGCCTGCAACCGAGGAATCGAGCCCTGAGAAAAGAAGGCGCGACTCGAGACCGGCGCCGAGGTCTTTGACGATCAGCTTCGACGCGTCACGCGGCAGGAGCGAGTCGAGTCGCCAGTCGGCGGCGTCGCCGTACGTTTTTCCGGCGCTGCGCTCGGACGCGACCACTTCGTGGAGGCGAAACCACGGATGGTTTTCGAGGAGCTGGATGAATCGCTGCCCGACGGAGCCGGTGGCGCCGAGAACGGCGACCGGAATGCGATCGGTGCGCGTCGCCGTGGTCTGCGATTCGAGCGGAAGAGTGGCAGTCATCGGATGGGCTCCCTTGCAAAAAGCGATTCTATAGTGGAGCAGCGCCCGCCCTTGGGCGCCGGGAACCCTTCGGCGGCCGAGGGCGGCCGCCGCTCACTATTCGACGCGCAGGGCGCGGGCCGGATCAACATGGGCGGCCCGCAGCGCCGCGCGCGCGCAACCCACGAGCACGGTCGCGACGCAGAGCAACGACGCGAGCGTGAACGTGAGCGGATCCGCGGGGCGGATGCCCGCGAGCAGCGCGGCCATCGAGCGCGCGGCTCCGTACGCGAGCAACGCGCCGATCGCGACACCGACCGTGGCCATGACGACGCCTTCGCGCACGACGAGCGCGACGATGCCGCTGACTTGCGCGCCGAGCGCGCGACGCACGCCGATCTCGGGCACACGTCGCGAGACGTTGTAGGTGAGCAGTCCGTGGATGCCGATGCCGGCGATGAGCAGCGCGATCGCAGCGAGCGCGCCCAGCAGTCGCACTTGTGTGACGCGCGCGGCGGTGTCGTCGCTGAGGATCGTCTCCATCGTTTTGATGTCCGACAGCGGCTGTTCCGGATCGGCGCGCTGCACGATGTGACGGATCGGAGTGACGAGGGATTGCGTCGCACCGGCCGTGCGCACGACCAGCTTCTTCGGCGTGTATCCGATGATGTCGCCGTCTTTCACCTGCTGGTACGGCAGATACACCTGCGGCTCGCTCTGGCGCTCGAGTCCGCGCACTTTCAAGTCGCCGACGACGCCGACGATCGTGCGGTCCATCGTCGCGACTTTGAACTGCTTGCCGATCGGGTCCTGTCCCGGCCAGTACTGTTTGACGAACGAGTCGCTGACGACGGCGACGCTCGGATGCGTTTGATCGTCGGCGTTCGCGATGTCGCGTCCACGCAGCAGCGGAATCTGCAACGTCGCGAAAAACTGCGGCGTCGCGTAGCGAAGACTCACGTCGTAGTCGCCGTTGCGGATCGGTTCCTGACCGTTGATGCCGACGGCCCAGATGCCGCCGGTCATCTGCATCGGCAGGCCGGTGATGTACGCGGCGCTCTTTACGCCGGGCAGCGCGCGCACTTCGCTCAGCACCTGTTCGTAAAAGCGCGCGCGCGGCGCGACGTTTTCGTATTTCGGCATCGGCAGAGCGGTGCCGACAACCAGTACGTTGTCCGCACTGAATCCCGGCGCTCGGTTTTGAATGTTCCACACCGCGCGCAGCAGCAGTCCGGAGGAGATCATCAACACGACCGACGCGACGATCTCGATGACGACGAGCACCGATCGCAAACGTTGCGTCCGTCCGCCGCCACTCCGTACTCCGGTGCGCAGCGCGTCGAAGTCGCTTCCGCGCGACGCGCGCATCGCCGGCAACACGCCGAAGGCGAGTCCGGTGACGAGAACGAAGCCGATGGCCATCGCCAGGACGCGCAGGTCGATGCTCGGATAGTTGGCGACCGGCAGCGTTCTCGGGACCAGCTTCGCGAACAGCGGCACCGCGAGTGCGGCGGCGATGATGCCGACGATGCCGCCGATCGCGGAGACGACGAAACTCTCGGTCATCAGCTGCCGCACGATGCGCTCGCGTCCCGCGCCGAGCGCGGAGCGAACGGCGAGCTCGCGCGCGCGATGCGTGCCGCGCGCGAGGAAAAGGCTCGCGAGGTTCGCGCAGGAAAGCAGCAGGATGCAGACAGCTGCGCCGCAAAGCGCGAGGACGAGCATGCGCGCGTTGCGCGGCGTCTCGCCGCGCAGGTCCATCACCCACGCGCCGAGGCCTTCGTTATCTTTCGGATTCTTGCGCTCGACATTTTTCGCGCGCACTTCGATCTCGCTGCGCGCCTGCTCGATCGATACGCCGTCGCGCAGACGCGCGACGACTTCGAGAAACGTGTCGGTGCGATCCTGGTAGTTTTCTTCGCGGAACGTGAGCGGGATCCAACCTTCGCTATCGCGAGTCGGAAACTGAAACGATGCCGGCATCACGCCGATGACGGTGTGCGGCGTGCCGTCGAGGCGGACGACGCGGCCGAGGATCGCGCGGTCGCCGCCGAACTGCGACTTCCAGAGTCCGTAGCTGAGCACGACCGTGTCCGTCGACGTTGCGTCCGCAGCCGTGAACGTACGTCCGAGAATCGGCTGCACGCCGAGCAGCGGCAGGAGCTCCGGAGTCGCCAGCGTCAGGTCCACTCGCCTCGGCTCGCCCTGCTCGGTGAGATTCGCCGTCCGGTGCGAGTACGCCGCCGTGCCGCTGAACGAGCGCGCGCCGGTCGTGAAGTCGCGATAGTTCGCCGGCGACATTTCGTTGCGGCTGCCGTCGGGCGGCTTTTCCCAGATTTTCACGAGCCGGTCCGCGCGCACGAGCGGCAGCGGGCGGAAGAGGACGAAGTCGGCGAGCGAGAACGCAACCGTGTTTGCGCCGACGCCGAGGGCGGCGACGAGGATCGCGGTCATCGCGAAGCCCGGCGTGCGCATCAGCGAGCGGAATGCGAAGCGGAGATCGAAGACGAGCAGCTCCCAATGCGCGGCGATCGCGTTCGGCACGATGTCGGCCATTGCGGCGAAGAGCACGCGCAGCAGGTTCGCGCCGCGCACGCGCTCGCGGAAGACGTCCGTCAGTTCGTCTTCGTAGTCGCGGCTGAATGTGGATGGATAGAGATGCAGGAGCAGGCGATAGAAGCGCATCAGACGTTCTCCGGAGTGAGGCCGCTGGCGCGGCCGAGGCGGACGAGGCGGGTGAGGCGGCGCATCTCGGCGCGCGCGACGGCGGTGCCGAACGAAGTGACGTGGTAGTAGCGGCGGCGCTGATCGTCGTCGCGGCGCGAGGATTTCTTCGTGGTCTCGGCGATCAGTCCCTGCTCGACCATGCGCGCGATCGAGCGATAGAGCGTGCCGGCGGAGAGCCGCAGCTCGCCGTCGGTGGACGACTCGACGTCCTGAATGATCGCGTATCCGTGACGCTCCCCGTCGCTCAGCGCGACGAGGATGTGGAACGTGGCGGGTGGCAGCGGAAGCAGCGAGTCGATCTCATCCTGGCTATACACGCGACGATTATACACATGGTGGCTATATTGACCAGATGGCAGATGGCAGATGGCAGATGGCGGATGGCGGATGGCGGATGGCGGATGGCGGATGGCGGATGGCGGAGAGAACGATTGTGGGTGTGATGCGGGCTTTCCAGCCCGCCCCCTGGTGGCAGGCTGGAAAGCCTGCCCTACACCGGCACTTGCGTATGATCGCGGCGTGCTCACAGTCGAAGAAGCGCAGGCGTGCGTGCTTGCCGAAGTGGCGATCCTCGGCGCGGAGAGCGTGCGTTTCGACGACGCGTTCGGCCGTGTGCTGCGAGAGGACGTGATCGCGCCGTTCGACGCGCCGGAGGCGGGCAACAGCGCGATGGACGGCTACGCCGTGCGCGCGGAGGATCTGCCGGGGCGGTTGCGGGTGATCGAGACGATCGCCGCCGGACATCTCGCAACGTCGCGCGTCGAGAGCGGAACGGCGATGCGCATCATGACGGGCGCGTATGTGCCCGAAGGCGCGGATGCGGTCGTGCAGGTCGAGCTGACCAATGGCGGGGTCGACTTCGTCGAAGTGCAGAGCGCATTGGCGCGCGGCGCGAACGTTCGCAAAAGAGGCGAGGACATGCGCGCGGGCGACGTCGTGTTGAAGCGCGGCACGCGCATCGGCGCAGCAGAGATCGCGGTGCTCGCCGGCGTGCAGAAAGTTTCGGTCGAAGTCGGACGCAAACCGGAGGTCGCGATTCTCTCGACGGGCGATGAGCTGATCGACGTCACCGAGTCACGCGCGCCGGGAAAAATCGTCAACACCAACGCGCCGCTTCTCGTTGCGCTCGTCCGCGCCGCCGGCGCCACGCCGCGCGTCCTCGGCATCGTGCCCGACACGCGCGAAGCGACGATCGCCGCGCTGCGCGAAGCCGCGTCGTGCGACTTCATCGTGACGTCGGGCGGCGTCTCCGTCGGCGCGTTCGATTTCGTCAAAGACGCGCTCGACGCCCTCGGCGCTGAGACGAAGTTCTGGAGAGTCGCGATGAAGCCCGGCAAGCCGGTCGTCCTCTCGCGTCTCGGCGATTCGATCTGTTTCGGACTCCCGGGGAACCCCGTCTCCTGCTTCGTCTCCTTTCACCTCTTCGTCGCTGCCGCCCTTCGGAAAGCCGCAGGCGAGGAAGGGTCGCTCCTTCCCTCCGAAGTGCGCGTGCGACTCACCGCGCCGCTGCGCGCCGCCGACCGACGCGTTTACTTCCGCGTGCGCATCTTCGCGAAGGATGGCGAGTTGATCGCGCAGCCGCTCGCGTCGCAAGGCTCCGGCTCGCTTACGTCGATGACCGGCGCGAACGGACTCGCGGTCGTCGAAGCCAATACGCGCATCGAGGCCGGAGCGCTCGCGACCACACTGCTCATCGGACCGCTTTGACGTCCGTGATCCAGTACGACCGTTCTGTCACGTGGAGCTTCGTTTCGATGCGACTCCTGTCTGCCGGCAACGACCCGACCTTCGCGCCACGCACCGGATAGTCCATCGTCATCGCTTCCATGAATCCCGGAATCGCCTCGTGGTCGATCTTCAGCGAGTTGTCCTCCGCACTGCGCGACAGGACGATGCCGCGCATTGCATACAACTTCTCGCCGGGCTCACTCACCGGCCGGTCCTTTTTCTCCGCGCCGCAGGCGAGGAGGGCGAGGGTGAGGAATGCAGCGACGACGCGCATGATTGGGATTATTGCATTTGCCGTATCACCGGATACCGAGGGAGAATGTTCGCATGGCACCTGCGAAGGTCGAAGAAAAAAGCCAAACGGATCTCCTGTGGGACGAGATTCTTGCGGCGCAACTGACGCCCGAGGAAAAGGACCAGGCGCATGTAGAAGCCATGCGTCGATGTGAGCAGGCTTTTCGTGATGGCGTTTACGAAAGAGCACTGGAAATCGTCGGGACGGTGAAGTGGTCGATTTCGTGGCAGAACTTGCGGCTGGAAGAACGATAGCTGCCGCGGATACGAACGCCGTTCACGCGTTCTTCGAAGGAAAGCTCGACGAAAAAATCGCGCTGCTGCGGCGATTTTTTGAGCAGGGTCGGCTCCTCTTACCGCCTCCGGTGCTAAGCGAGGTGCTCAGCGACCCGCGGCTGCCGGTCGACAAATCCGCGACGATTCGCGTGTTGCCGCTGCTGCCGCTTCGCGACGGATATTGGAAACGGGCAGGATTGACACGCGCGTGGCTGAAGAGCCAGGGATATAAAGGAGCGCTCGGCGACTGTCTCATTGCTCAGGCGTGCATTGACGCGCGAGTCCCCCTCATCACATATGATCGCGACTTCCGGCACTTCACCGACGCCGGCTTAATCCTCATCTGAAAAGAGGTCGCATGCTTCCAGAACAAAGTTTCGCCGGCCGCGTCGGCATCATCACGGGCGGAGCCACGGGGATCGGGAACGCGATTGCGCGCGAGGTTGCGCGGTTGGGCGGGCGGGTCGTGCTCGTCAGCCGCAAGGAGGAGAACCTCGCAAAGGCGGTCGAGGAGATCCGGTCGGAGACGGGGCGCGCGGATGCGGCTTCGTATCACGCGCTCGATGTTCGCGATGCGGAAGCAGTCGGCGCGATGGCGGACAAGGTCGCGACGGATTTCGGGCAGATCGATTTTCTGGTAAACAACGCCGCGGGCAATTTCGTCGTGCCGTCGGATCAGTTGTCGGTGAACGGGTGGAACTCGGTGATCGGGATCGTGCTGAACGGGACGTTTTACTGTTCGAGTGCGGTCGGGAAGAAGATGATTGCGAGCGGGAAGGGCGGGGTGATGCTCTCCGTGATCGCGAATTACGCGTGGACGGGCGGGCCGGGGGTAATTCATTCGGCATCGGCGAAGGCGGGAGTGCTGGCGATGATGCGCACGCTAGCCGTCGAATGGGCGCGCCACAAAATCCGTGCGAATTGCATCACGCCGGGGCCGGTCGATACGCCGGGCGCGTCGTCGCGGCTGTTTCCCGATCCGGCGATCGTCGAAGGGATCCGCAAGACGATTCCGGTGCGGCGCTTCGCATTGATGGAGGAGATCGTCAACGCGGCGGTGTATCTGCTGAGCGACTATGCCGCGTACGTCACGGGCGAGAATCTCGTGATCGACGGCGGGCAGTGGCTGTCGGGCGCGGACTACTTCACGCGTCTCAAGCAGATGATGCCGCGTTAGCCGCCACGGGCGGCTGCGTGGATTGCTCCGCCTCGCGGCATGCTTGTCGCCACGTCACGACCTGCGACTTCGAGCGGCGCAACGCGCCTGAGATCGTCGTTTCTGCCGCGCAGGCTCCTAGCTGTGGAGCGGCGGCCGCCCTCGGCCGCCGAAAGGACGCGCCAGATTCGGGCCGCTCGCAATTCGGCGCCCGAGGGCGGGCGCCGCTCCACTTACTGTCGCAAGTAATCGACGGCGACGTGTGCCATCGCGCGCACGCCTAATCCGAGTCCGCTTTCGTCGACGTAGAAGAGCGGCGAGTGATTCGACGCCGCTTCTTCGGCTGTCTGATTCTTCGGGCGCGTGCCGAGCCAGAAAAAGAGTCCCGGCACTTTCTGCTGGAAGAACGAGAAGTCTTCCGCGCCCAACGTCGCGTTGACGACCCGCACGTTGCTCGAGCCGGCGACGCGGCGCAGCGTCGGCGCCATTTTCTCAGTGAGCGTGGGATCGTTGTAGGTGATCGGGTATCCGGTCGTGATGGTCAGCTCGGCGGTCGCGCCGGCACTCGCGGCGATGTTCTCGACGGTGCGTTTGATGCGGGCGTGAATGTCGTCGCGCATCTTCGCGTCGAGCGAGCGGATGGTGCCGATCATTTCGACGCTGTCGGGGATGATGTTGTTGCGCACACCGCCGTGGATCGCGCCGACGGTGACGACGGACGGCGCGAGTGTCGAGTCGACTTGTCTGCTCGGAATCGTTTGCAGGCCGAGAACGATCTGCGAGGCGACGACGATCGGATCGACGCCGAGCCACGGATACGCGCCGTGCGTCTGTTTTCCTTTGACGATGATCTTGAACGAGTCGACCGCGGCCATCATCCCTTCCGGCTTGTATGCGATCTCGCCGACGGGATAGCGCGACGTCACGTGTAGTCCGAACACGGCGTCGACTTTCGGATTCTCGAGCGCGCCTTCTTTCACCATCAGCTCCGCGCCGCCTTCTTCGCCCTGCGGCGCGCCCTCCTCGGCGGGCTGGAAGAGAAATTTGACGGTGCCGGAGAGTTGATCGCGGATGCCGGAGAGGACTTCGGCGACGCCGAGGAGGATGGCGACGTGCGCGTCGTGCCCGCAGGCGTGCATCACGCCGACTTCCTGGCCGTTGTAAGTCGTGCGCACTTTGGACGCGAACGGGAGATCGACTTGCTCGGTGACGGGGAGCGCGTCCATGTCCGCGCGCAGTCCGACGACGCGTCCCGGTTTGCCGCCGCGCAGGAGTCCGACGACGCCGGTGTGCGCGACGTTCTCTTTCACTTCGATGCCGAGCTCGCGCAAACGGTCAGCGATGAGCTTCGCCGTGCGCATTTCGCGATTGCCGAGCTCGGGATGCTCGTGGATGTCGCGCCGGCAGGCGATGACCTTCTGTTCGACGCGCGCGGCGGCGTCATCGATGCGCTGGTCCATACGTTGGCCCAGCGAGGGCGTGGCGGCGGCGGTGGACATGAGAACCCCCAGTGCAATTGCGAGTGTCATGATGGCGGGGTAAGTGTATGCGGTTTCGAATCGGCGTCATCTCCGACACGCATGGACTCGTTCGTCCTGAAGTTGCGAGCGTGTTCAAAGGTGTTGACGCGATCGTGCACGCGGGCGACATCGGCGGTAAACATGTGCTCGATGCGTTGCGCGCGATCGCGCCGCTGACGTTCGTCCAAGGGAACAACGACGACGCCACGGGCGAAGAGATCGTGCGTGCGGACGTCGGCGGATTGCGCGTGCTGCTCACGCACATCCTGCCGAACCCGGAGAAGCCGGCGCCGCGCGTCGTCGCGTCCTTGAAGAAGGCGCCAGCCGACATCGTGATCTTCGGACACAGTCACATGCAGTTCAACGCGTCGCTGAACGGCGTGTGGTACTTCAATCCCGCGAGCGCGGGACCGCGGCGGTTTCACCTGCCGGTATCGGTCGGCATCCTCGAGAAGCGAGGCCGCGCGTGGAGCGCGCGACACATCGCGCTCATCGAGCCATCGCGCTGAGCTCCGCGATGCTGCGCAGCACGCCGGCGCGCATGACGAAGCGGACGCGCCGGAAGTTCTTCACGTCGTGCGTTGGATCGGCGTCGAGCAGCAGCAGGTCCGCGTCTTTGCCTTTTTCGATCGTGCCGGTGACGTCGTCGAATCGCGCGGCGCGCGCGGCGATGGCGGTCGACGAGACGATCACCTGCATCGGCGTCATGCCGGCCTTTTGCATCGCCTCCATCTCCGCGTACATCGACACGCCGTGCAGCGTGAGCGGATTGCCGGCGTCGGTGCCGGTGGCGATCGGAATGCCCGCGTCGACGAGCTCCATCAGGTTGTCCGCCGCGATCTGTGCGAGCTCGCGCGTGCGTTGCTCGCGGTTCAGCACCTGCGCGACCGTGATCGACGGATCCTTCATCTTCGGCGTCGCCTTCACTTTCGCGACCGTCTGCGCGTCGACGCAGCGGTTCGGATCGTCGGGGACGATCGCGATCTCGCCGACGACGGACGCGAACATGCGGCCGTAGCCGTCGGCGACGGTGAGCGTCGGCGTGACGATCGTGCCGTTCTTTTTCGCGAGCGCGATGAATTCGTCGTCGAGGTGCAGGTCCCACACGCTGTGCACGAGCAGCTTCGCGCCAGCGCGCAGCGCTGCTTTCGCTTCGACGAGTCCGGTCGCGTGCACGATGAGCGGGAGTCCTCGCTTCGCCGCTTCGTCGCCGGCGGCTGTGACGAACGGCTCCGATTGATCGACCGGCAGCGAGTTGGTGACGATGTACCAGACCTTGATCGCCTTCGCGCCTTGCGACGCCAGGTACTTCACGCCGTCGCGGCCGCTCACTTCGTCTTTCAGATGGATGAACTGCCGCTCGGCCGGAAGGTTCAGCCAGTGATCGAGCGTCGAGAGCAGCGGTCCCGCCGCGCTGATGTGCGGGGCGCTCGTGTCCTTCTCGAATCGCGACGCGAGCTGCAGCGTCCAAGGGTAACCGCCGACGTCGAACACACCGGTTACGCCCGAACAGAGGTACGTGTGTGCGAATCGCTCGGGATGCGTCTTCAGATCGGCGATCGTGTTCTCGTACGGATACTGCGCGCGCACGTCGAGCGCGTCCGGCCGCCCGTCCGCCCACCCGGTTTGCGAGAAGTGCACGTGCGAGTCGACGAGTCCGGGCGTGATCCACATGCCTTTCGCGTCGACGACCTTCGCGTCTTTCGGCACCGCGCAGTCCGCGCCCGCGCATTCGATCTTGCCGTTGGCGACGATGACGTTCGCGTGGTTCACCGGCGCGCCGCCGCGTCCATCGATCAGCGTCGCGCCGGTGAGCGCGATCCTCGTCTGTGCAACTGCAGTTGCGGAGATGCAGCAGAGCAGGACGAGGATCGTGCGTCGCATGGATCAGAACTTTAGACCAATCGAAATGCGATACGTACGCGGCGTCTGGTACGCGAGCTCCGACGTCGGTTGGCCGAACGCCGTGCTCTTGCGGTAGTGGACACCTTCGACCGGCTTATCGGTGAACGGATTGAACGCGAGGCAGCGAGTCGTGCCGTCGGATTGCAGGCAGCGCGCGGTCGACGAGTTGTTGCGGCGCGTCAGCACGGTCTTGTTGACGAAGTCGGGATCTTCGATGCCCTCCTCGGAGAAGAGATTGAGGACGTCAGCCTCGACGAAGAACCGCGCGCCGTGAAATGCGGGCGCGTAATAGTTGATGCCGAGGTCCGTCGAGGTGATGTCATCGACGCGGAACGCGCCGCGTTTGCTGAAGTAGTACGTGACGGACGACGGCGGCACTTCGTAGCCCGGATTGACGACGCCGTTCGCGGGACCGTTGCTCGATGTTTTGCGCACGTCGATCGTCGCGACGGCGGAGTACGACAGCGCGGAGTGATAGCGCTCGAGGAGCGTGAGGTTCATGCGGCCGAAGCCGAGGTCGTGGTCGTACGAGAGCCAGATGTTTGTGCGATGGCGCATGTCCGGCCCGAGGTAGCCGACGGGGTGGTTCTGCTCGAAATCGGTGTACTCGGGATAGTTGTGAAAGTCGGTGAACGTCGTCGCGAAGCTCGGCTGCTCGCCTTCGACGTTGCCGCGCAGCTTCGACCACGTGTAATTGCCGCCGAGGAGCAGCGCGGGGGCGAAGCGATAGTTGCCTTGCAGCTGCAGGCCCTGATATTCGCGGCTCAAACCTGCACTGGCGTTTTCGATCACGCCCTGATCGAACAGATCGCCGTCGGGTCCCGTTGCTTTTCCGGTCGCCAGACTGCGGCGGACGACATAGAAGTCCGTCCAGTCGCGATGAATCGCGTCGACGCGCATGTAGCCCTTGCCGAACTGCATCGCGTACCCGACCGTCATCTCGGTCATGCTTGGCGCCTTCAACGAATGATCAAAGCGCGTCGTCACGCCGGGGATGAACACGCTGTTGAGGAGCGCGGTGTTGTTCGTGCCGCCTACGGAGTTGAACCAATTGAAGACCTGGCGGATCAACTCGGGCATCGGCACGAGCTGACTCGTCGGCGTACCTGTCGGATTGATGATCGGTCCTTTGTAGTCCCAGTAATACGACGCGTAGCGGCCGGCGGTGGCGGTGTTGTCGGCCGGTCCCTGATCGACTTTGGAAACGTACTTGCCGTACGTCGCGCCGAAGCGCTGGCGTCCGTCGCCGCGCAGGTCGTACGTCGCGGCGAGGCGCGGACTGATCGCGGAGTCGTCGACGGTTTTGTGTCCGGCCTGATCTTCACCGGACGCTTTGTCGTAGCGCGCGCCGGCGTTGAAGCTCCAGTGCTTCGTGAAGTCCCATCGGTCGTTGACGAAGAGCGAGCGCGTGCCGAAGTCGGACGTCTGCGAAAGCGCGGGCACCGGGTCCCACTCGATCTGTCCGTTGTCCGGCGTGACGGTGAAGAACTCCTGTCCGTTGACGAAGACGAAATTGCCGTGGATGCGGAAGTCGCTGCCGGACTGGAAATTGTTTTCGTTGCGCAGCTGGCGGAACTCTTCGACGCCGCTGGAGAGGCTGTGATTGCCGGCCGATCTCGTTGACAGGAAGTACGAGCCTTTCGCGAGCCAGCCGCGGTTGTTGCGCTGCTTCGCGGGACACGGCGAGCCGCAGAACGTCGGCGACCATCCGCGCACGCCGGCGTCGTCGTCGACGAGCAGCGTGCCGTCGATGAGATCACGCGTCTCCGCGCCGTTCGTGAACTTGTCGTTCATCCGGCTCAGCTGACCTTCGAGCAGCAGCTTGTCGGTGAGAATGCCGTTGTAATTGAACGAGAAGAGCGTACGCGGGCGGTTGAACGGCGCGAGGCTGCGCAGATCGACGACGCGTCCGCCGCTGACGTTGTTTTCGCGGATGTCCTTACTGTTGATGTACGCGCCGACGAGCGAATGCTTCGGCGTGATTTGTCCCGTGAACTTCGCTTCGAACCGCTTGTCCTCGCTGCCGAAGACATACGGGATGTTGGTCAGCGTCGTCTGCCGGGAGAGATCGGATTTCGTGTAGCGGCCGGCGGCGAAGAACCAGAGGCGGTCGCGGATGATGCGTCCGCCGAACGTTCCTTCATACGAGCTGTTGACGTCGTCGATCGGATCGACCTGCGCGGTGAACGCCGACTTCTCCGTCCAGTTCGGATTCGTCAGCGAGTCGCGGATCGATCCCGAGAAGTCGTTGCCGCCCGACTTCGTGATCGTGCTGACCACGCCGCCGGTGAAGCGTCCGAACTCCGCGGAGATGCCGCCGCTGAGGACTGTCGTCTCCTGGATTGCGTCTTCGATGTAGAGCGGGTTCGGTTGTCCGCGCAGGTTCTCGTTGACGATGACGCCGTCGACGAGGAAGAGGTTGTCGTACGAGTTCGCGCCGGAGATGACGATCTGATTGTTCGGCCCCGCCTCGTTGACGCCGGGCGCGAGGCGCGTGACGTCGTCGATCGTGCGGCCGGTGGGAAGCTGGTTGATCTCGTCGCGCGTGAAGTTGGTCGCGATTTCGACCGTCTCGACTGCGGGCGGCGCCGCTGCCGTCACGATCAGCGCTTCGGAGACCGCGGCGACTTTGAGATCGGCGTCGGCGCGGCTCGTTTGCGCGACGGCGATCGTCACCTTCTTCTCGATCTTCTGCATGCCGCTGAGCTCGAACGTGACGGTGTAGTCGCCCGGCGGCAGCGCGGGAAACACGAAGCCGCCGCCGTCGCCGGTGGTCGTCGAGCGCGTTCCCTGAAGCTTGCTCGAGGATGCGGTGACGGAGACGCCGGGGAGCGGGTTGCCTTCGCTCGTGGCGGTGCCGATGAGCGTGCCGGTGGTGAGACCCTGGGCGAAGGCGGTGACGGTGACGAGCAGCGCGAGAAAGACGAGGATCGAACGGTGGAAGATGGACATGCGTTTCCTCCGATTGGTTGTTCGCTGGACTGCGGGGAGACCGAAAGGCGGCCTGATTGTACCGCGTGCCATAATCGCGACGAATGGCGTTTCTCGAAGGGCTGCAGCTCTCGAAGACGTATCGCAACGCCGAGGTGCCGGTCGCTGTCTTCAGCGGACTGAATCTCTCAGTGGAAAAGGGCGAGATGCTCGCGATCGTCGGTCCGTCCGGCATCGGGAAGTCCACGCTGCTCCATCTCCTCGGCGGTCTCGATCGTCCCGACTCCGGCCGCGTCGTCGTCGGCGCGCAGGAAGTCACGTCGATGAACGGCGACGCGCTGGCGCGCTTCCGCAATCGCAACGTCGGCTTCGTGTTTCAGTTTCATCACCTGCTGCCGGAATTCACGGCCGTCGAAAACGTGGCGATGCCGGGGTGGATCGCGCGGATGAAACGCGAGGAGGCGCTCGATCGCGCCGGCGCTTTGTTGCGCGAGCTCGGACTTGAGCCGCGCGCGCGTCACTTTCCGAATCAACTTTCCGGCGGCGAACAACAGCGCGTGGCGATCGCGCGCGCGCTGCTCGCGGAGCCCGTGTTGTTCTTAGCGGACGAGCCGACCGGTAATCTTGATCTCGAGACCAGCGAACGCGTCTTCGAGCTCATGCGCGAGTGCCATCGCAAGCGCGGACTGACGTCCGTCATCGTCACGCACAATCCCGATTTGGCGGCGCGATGTGATCGGATCTTCGAGATGAAGAGGCGTTATCACTGAACCGTGCGGCATGGATCACGCACGGAAGAGCGGATCGCGGGGATACGTTGTGCCACAATAGAGACGGAGTGACTTCCTTCGAAAGGAAGCAAAGCGGCTCAACGTCAGGCCCATGTTCGAAAAATACAACGAGAAAGCTCGCCGCGCTCTCTTCTTCGCCCGCTACGAAGCGTCCAAGCTAGGATCGCGCGTCATCGAGTCGGAACACATCCTCCTCGGCGTGCTCCGCGAAGGCGAGGAGATCATCAAAGAGATCTTCTCCCGCTTCAACGTCAAGCCGGAACAGATCCGCCGGGAAGTGGAAGGCGACCGGTTGTTCGTCGATCGCATTTCGTCCTCCGCGGAACTGCCGCTGTCCGAGGAATCGAAAAAGATTCTCGCGTATGCCGCGCATGAAGCGGAGTCGATGCTGCACCAGTACGTCGGCACCGAACATCTGCTGATCGGAATCCTGCGCGTCGAATCGTCGACGGCCGCGCGCATCCTCACGGCGAAGGGACTCAACGTCTACGGCGTGCGCGAGGAAACGATCTCGATCCTCAAAGAGCGCGAGGCGGACAAGCAGAAGAAAGAGCTGCCGTTCCTCGCCGAGTACGCGCGCGACCTCACGCAGATGGCGCACTCGCAGCAGTTCGATCCGCTGATCGGACGCGAGAAAGAAGTCGAGCGCATCATCCAGATTCTCTCGCGGCGCACGAAGAACAATCCGATTCTGTTGGGCGAGCCGGGCGTCGGCAAGACCGCGATCGTCGAAGGGCTCGCGCAGCGGATCGTCGACGGCAACGTGCCGCTCTTCATCGCCAACAAGCGCATCCTCTCGCTCGACCTCTCGCTGATCGTCGCCGGCACGAAGTACCGCGGCCAGTTCGAAGAGCGGCTCAAAGGCATCATCAAAGAGCTGAAGGAAAACCAGGACATCATCATCTTCATCGATGAGATCCACTCGCTCATCGGTGCCGGCTCCGCGGAAGGCTCGCTCGACGCGGCGAACATCCTCAAGCCCGCGCTCTCGCGCGGAGAGATCTCGTGCATCGGCGCGACGACCATTCGCGAGTACCGCCGCTACATCGAGAAAGACCGTTCGCTGCTGCGCCGTTTCCAGGCCATCATCGTGAACCCGCCGACGGAAGACGAGACGCTGCAGATCCTCGAAGGCGTGAAGGAGCGCTACGAGGCGTTCCACAAGGTCAAGTACAGCGACACCGCGATTCGTACCGCGGTGTATCAATCGAATCGCTACATCACGGATCGCTTCTTCCCCGACAAGGCGATCGACATCCTCGACGAAGCCGGCGCGAAGGTGAAGCTGCGCCGCGTCGCCGACACGCAGAACCTGCGACGGCTCGAAGCGGAAACGCGCTCGATCGTGAAGGAGATGAAGAAGGCGATCTCGGACAAAGACTTCGAGAAGGCCGTCTTCCTGCGCGAGCGTGAGATCGAGTTGAAGGAAGAGATCGAGCGTTTCAAAGCCGAGCGCGAGATGGTCGGCGACGAAATGATGGAAGTGACGCAGCGCGACGTCGAGGAGATCATCAGCTCCTGGACCGACATCCCGGTCACGTCGATCGAAGCGGACGAAGCGGCGAAGCTCATCAACATGGAAGAGATTCTGATGCGGCGCATCGTCGGTCAGAACAAAGCGATCACGTCGATCTCGCGCGCGATTCGCCGCTCGCGCCTCGGGGTCGCCTCACCGAATCGTCCGATGGGCTCGTTCATTTTCCTCGGCTCGTCCGGCGTCGGAAAAACGGAAGTCGCGCGACGGCTCGCGGAGTTCCTATTCGGCTCGCAGAAGCATCTCGTCCGCTTCGACATGTCGGAGTACATGGAGAAGCACGCGGTGTCGAAGCTGATCGGATCGCCTCCCGGCTACGTCGGCCACGAAGAAGGCGGACAGCTCACCGAGCGCGTGCGCCGCAATCCGTACAGCGTCGTGCTGCTCGACGAGATCGAGAAGGCGCATCCCGACATCGCGAATATCCTCCTGCAGATTCTCGAGGACGGAATTCTCACCGACTCGCTCGGCAATCAAGTCGACTTCCGCAACACGCTGATCATCATGACGTCGAACCTCGGCACGCGGCATCTGGCGACCAAGGGACACATGGGCTTCCGCGAGAAAGGCGAAGCCGCCGATCAGAAGTCGGCGGAGCAGCTCATTCACAATGAGCTCAAGCGCGAGTTCTCGCCCGAGTTCATCAACCGCATCGACGAAGTCATCATCTTCAACCCGCTGACCGACGCCGAGCTGCGCGCGATCTGCCAGTTGCTCATCGACGACGTCAACCACGCGCTCGTGCACAAGAACGTGCAGATCGCGGTCGACGACTCTGTCGTGAACTGGCTGCTGTCGAAGGCGAAAGAAGAGACGAACTCCGGAGCGCGCCCGTTGCGCCGCGCGATCCAGCGCTACATCGAAGACGAACTGTCGGAGTACATGATCCGACACAAAGACAGCATCCCCGACCGCATCGACGTGACGATGCAAGGCGACGAAGTGCTCCTGGTGCCGCGGGTGATCGAGGAACCGATTGCCAACTGAGACCAAGTTGATGACCGCGGACGAGATGCTGGCGATGCCGGATGACGGAGCGCATCGGTATGAGCTCGTGCGAGGAGAGTTGATTACGATGTCGCCTGCGGGATGGGATCACGGAAACATCACGGATCTGATTGCCACACATCTCTCGAATCATGTTCGCCGGAACAGACTGGGGAAAACTCCGTCCTCCAGCACGGGTTATGTGCTCTCACGCAATCCCGACACAGTCCGCGAACCTGATGCGTCATTTGTGCGGGCCGAGCGCGTGATCCGCAGCGGAAAATATTTTCCAGGCGGTCCGGATCTCGCAGTCGAAGTCATCTCACCGAATGACACTTGGAGTGAAGTAGACGAGAAAGTGCGCGAATACCTCACTGCCGGCACGCAAATGGTGATCGTCATCAATCCGCGAAATCAAAGCGCCACCGTCTACACCCCTGCCTCCACCACCCGCCTCACCATCAACGATACCCTCTCCGGCGGCGACGTAGTTCCCGGCTGGTCCCTCCCTCTCGCCGAACTCTTCAGTTAGCTCCTGAATCGTAACCAATCCGAAACATGGCGGGCGTACAATGCGCCAATCCCGGACCAATCGTCCCCAATCGGATCAGGAGAAGGAATGAAGACTTTCACACGCATTTTCGCGCTGTTATCCCTCCTTTTATTGATCGGAGGCGCTGCGTTCGCGCAGGGTACCTCCGGTAATCTCGTGGGCACAGTGACGGCCAGCGGCGCCGGCCTTCCCGGCGTCACCGTCACGTTGTCCTCCCCTTCCCTTCAGGGAACACGAAGCACCGTCACCGCCGATGGCGGCGCGTACAACTTCGCCGGCCTGCCGCCGGGCGACTACTCCGTCGCATTCGAGTTGAGCGGCATGCAGAACGTGACGAAGAAGACGCGCGTGAACTTGTCGCAGACGAGCCGCGCGGATGCGGACCTCAAGCCGACGACGGTCAGCGAAGCGATCACGGTCACGGCCTCGGCGCCGGCCGCGCTCGAGACGACCGAGGTCAGCACGAACTTCACGAGCGACGCGATCGCCGAGCTGCCGACGCTCAACCGCACGATCAACACCGCGGCGCTCCTCGCGCCCGGCGTCAATGACGCTGGTCCGAACCAACAGATCGTGATCTCCGGCGCGCAGTCGTTCGACAACCTGTTCCTCGTGAACGGCGTCGTCGTCAACGAGAACCTGCGCGGCCAGGCGCAGCCGCTCTTCATCGAGGACGCGATTCAGGAAACGACCGTTCTCAGCGGCGGCGCGATCTCGGCAGAATACGGACGCTTCACCGGCGGCGTCGTCAGCACGATCACGAAGTCGGGCGGCAACGACTTTTCCGGATCGCTGCGCGACAGCCTGCGCAACGACACGTGGAAGGACAAGACCGCCTTCTCCGGCGAAGCCGATCACATCGACGACATCAGCAGCGTGTACGAAGGAACGCTCGGCGGCCGCGTCCTCACCGATCGTCTCTGGTTCTTCCTCGCCGGCCGCAAAGAGAAGACCAGCCTTTCCCAGGAAACGGTCGAAACGAAGATTCCGTACGCCAACCTGACGGACCAGAAGCGCTATGAGGTCAAGCTGACGGGCGCGATCACGCCGAAGCACAATCTCGTGGCGTCGTACCTGAAGGTCGAAACGACGAACCCCGGCAACGTGTTCGGCAACGTCGTCGACCTCCGCTCGCTGGCGACGCTCCAGCGCAACAACAATCTCAAGGGCCTGCACTACAACGGAATCCTTCGCGACAACCTGCTCCTCGAAGGGCAGTACAGCGAGATGAAGAACATCTTCAGCTCCGGTGCGGAAACGAAAGATCGCATCGAGGGAACGCTGCTGCGCGAGACCGGCACGAGCTTCCGCGCCTGGTCGCCGACGTTCTGCGGCAGCATCTGCCGCCCGAAAGAGCGCAACAACAAGTCGTCCGAAGTGAAGGGATCGTACTTCCTCTCGACGAAGTCCCTCGGACAGCACAGCTTCGTCGCCGGATGGGAGGACTTCCATCAGCTCCGCATCGAGGACAACTACCAGTCCGGCAGCAACTATCGCCTCTGGGGCGACTTCGATTTCACGAGCAGCGGACAGCTGATCTTCCGCGCGAATCCCACGAACGGCCAGGTCGCATTCATGCCGCTGCTCGAGGAGAGCAAAGGCTCCGACTTCCAGATCAACTCCATGTTCGTGAATGACAAGTGGGATTTCAACAACCACCTGAACTTCAACCTCGGCATCCGCTACGACAAGGCCAACGGCAAGAACCAGTCGAAGGTGAAGACGGTCGACGACACGGCGATCAGCCCGCGCCTCGGCATCGGCTACGACCTCCGCGGCGACGGCATGCATCGCTTCACCGCGAGCTACGCGAAGTACGCGTCGAAGGTCGACCAGGGTCCCGGCGACGCGACGTCGTTCGGCGGACGCTACGCGTCGTACTACTGGGACTACCGCGGACCGGCGATCAATCCGGCCGGCACGCCGGCCAACCAGATCGTTCCGACGGCGGAAGTGATTCGCCAGATGTTTGCGTGGTTCGACTCGCAGGGCGGCATCAACAACACCTCGCTCATCAACGCGCTCTCGTTCCCCGGCTACACCTCGCGCATCGGCGACAACCTCACGTCCCCGAGCATGGATGAATACTCGCTCGGCTACGGCGCGCAGCTCGGCACGCGCGGCTACGTGCGTGCGGACCTGATTCGCCGGGAGTGGAACGACTTTTACCTCCTGCGCAAAGACCTCACCACCGGCAAAGTGCATCTGCCGTCGCCGAGCACGGCGTCGGTCGATCAGGGCGTGATCGAGACCGGCAACGCGGACCTCGAGCGCAACTACACCGGCGTGCAGACGCAGGCGAACTATCGGTTCAACGATCGCTTCAGCATCGGCGGCAACTACACGTGGTCGAAGCTGCGCGGCAACGTCGAAGGCGAGCAGTTCAACAACGCCACCGTGCTCGCAGGCTGCAACGGCGGCGCTGCCGTTCCGGGAACCGACACCGGTCTCTGCGCGCCGGAGTACCAGAACTTCGAGCAGAACCATCCGGTCGGTTACCTTGAAGCCGACATGCGCCATCGCGCGAGCGTTTGGGCGCAGTACAACCTGATGACGGGACTCGGCCGCTTCAACTTCTCACTGCTCCAGAAGTACCACAGCGGAGTGCCGTACTCGGCGACTGCCGCGATCGACATCCGCCGCAGCACGACGCTGCCCGACGGCGTGCTCAACCCCGGCTACGTCACGCCGCCGTCGCGCGTTTGGTACTACTTCAGCGGCCGCGGCGAGTTCCGCCTCGACGACATCACTTCGACGAACCTCGCCGTGAACTACGAGTCGCCGAGCTTCGGCAAAGTGCGCTTGTTCGTCCAGACCGACATCGTCAACGTGTTCAACGAGAGCAAGGTCGAGTACGCGTCGACGGCGCGCGGTCCGGTCGTCAGCACGTTCGTCAACGTCCGCCGCACGACTGCGTCTCTCACGCCCTTCAATCCGTTCACGACCAAGCCCGTTCTGGGAACGCATTACACCCTGCCCGCGAACTTCGGCCAGCCGACGAACCGGGAGGCCTATCAGGATCCGCGCGAGTACCGCATCTCGTTCGGGCTCCGCTTCTAATTCCGCAGTGACTCCCGGGTGCGCGCGGCCAATGCGCGCGCACCCGGATGCGGATTCGCCTTCACCATTTCTTCGAGCACGCGATTCGTCTCCGCGTGCTTCCCTTCGATGAACGCGATGATCGCGAGGTTCGCGTACGCCTGCGTGTCCTCGGGGAAGTTCGCGATCTCGCGCTGATACGCGGCCACCGCTTCGTCCACGCGCCCCATGCGCGCGAGGATGTCGCCACGCAGAAAATCAAGGCGATAGAGTTTCGGCACGTTGAGCTCGCGCGCGCGATTTGCCGCTGCTTCCGTCGCCGCGAGCGCGCTCGCGAGATCGCCTTCCGCGCGTTTGATGTCCGCCATCAACAACATCGTCGTCGGCTGCGGGCTCTGTGTTCCGATCGCGAGCGTGGCTTCGCGTTCCGCGGTCGCGTAGTCGCGGCGCGCGAGTGCGGTGCGCGCGAGCAGCGAATGCGCGCCGGACGCGTTCGACTTGATGACCAGCTGCGCATAGCGCTCCGCTTCATTCAGCTGATTCGCTTTCAGATACGTGTCGCCGAGGGAGAGGGCCATCTCGGGAGAGAAGCGCTGCGTGCGGCTCATGCCTTCGCGGTACACGCGGATCGCTTCGTCGTACTCCCCCATGCTCGCGAGCACTTCACCGAGCTTGTCCCAGACATCGAACAGTCCCGGATTCTCTTTGAGCAATCCGCGAAAAAGCGCGACTGCGTCTCCGTAACGTCGCTCGTCCGCGAGCTTGAATCCCGCCTTGATGCGCTCGAGGTACGGCAGCATGTCGCGCGGATTCGGAAGCGGCGCGTTGTCCTTCGTCGCGCGCACGCTGCCGAGGTAGCCGAGCGCCTCGAGCTTCTTCGCGTCTTCGGGATCGATGCTCTGCAGCTCTTGGATGCCGGCGGGATATTTCGCGATATCGCTGCGCATCGTCGCGGTCACGCGCCGCTCCGTCGCGACGACGTCCTTTTTCTCGCGTGGATCCGCGACGACGTCGTAGAGCTCGGAGCGCGGCGACTGGATGTAGTGATGATGATCGTCGACGAGCGAGCGCAGCTCGCTCCATCCGAGGTGAATGCGCGGATAGAACGTCTCGCTGTAAATGCGGCGCGGCGGAATCGGATCGTCGACGATGTCGATGCCTTTCGATTCGACGTCGACGAGACGCAGCACCGTCGGCGCGAGATCGGCGAGCGCTGCCGGCTGTTTTACCGTACCGCCCGCGCGTGCGGACGTCGGCAACTTGATGATCAGCGGCACGTGCAGCACTTCGCGATACAGCAGGATTCCGTGCTGGTCCTCGCCGTGCTCCCACAAACCTTCGCCGTGATCGGACGTGAGGAGGATCAGCGCGCGATCGTAGATGCCGGTATGTTTGAGAAACGACAGCAACTCGCCGACGAGCTTGTCCGACGTCTCGATCTCACCGTCGTACGACGGCACATACGGCGCGTGCGGCTCGTAGAGGTGGACGAAGAAAAAGAACGGCTGCGACTGGTGCTCGCCGATCCATCGCTGCGCAACCGCGAGCGTCGCCGAGCCGGGACGCTGATGCTGGCTCGCGGCGCCCGCGGTCGAAACGGGAATCGCATCGTCGTAAAAATCGAACGCCGCGCCGAGTCCCGTATCCGCGCGCAGCACGTACGACGACACGGCCGCGCCGGTCGCATAGCCGTGCGCTTTCAGTTGCTGCGGCAGCGTCGGATGCTTCGCCGCGTCGAAGCGATAGCCGAGGTTGTTGCGCACTTCGTGCTCGGTCGGAAGCATGCCGGTCAGCATCGAGATGTGCGACGGCAGCGTCATCGGACAATGCGAGTACGCGTTCTCGAAGAGGATGCCGTCGCGCCGCAGCGCGTCGATGTTCGGCGTCTTGATCGCCGTGTAGCCGTACAGAGGCAGATGATCCGCGCGCAGCGTGTCGATCGAGATGAGGATCACCGGCGCATTCGCGAACGTCGAATGCGCGCGCTCGCGATGACAGGCGAAGAGCGCGAGCGACAAGAGGAGGAGGACCCGCTTCATCGCGGGCAGCATATCCTTCTGAGTCTGCCGCAATTTGAACGTGAGCAGAAGCCATGATCCAGGAGCAAAGACGCTGATCTCGGCATCAATCGTTTACGCGTGTGGAGACGTTCATCCGTGATCGTTCATCACGCATTTCTGTTAAAGCGATAGAGCAGCGTGATCTTTTGTCACGCCTGTCTGTGAAACGAGAGAGCGGCGTGATCTTTCGTCACGCATGTCTGTCGAAACGAGAGAGCGGCGTGATCTTTCATCACGCATGTCTGTGAAAACGAGAGAGCGGCGTGGTCTTTCGTCACGCATGTCTGTGGAAACGAGAGAGCGGCGTGATCTTTCGTCACGCATGTCTGTCAAAACGAGAGAGCAGCGTGATCTTTCATCACGAATGTCTCTTAAAACGACAGAGCGACTTGATCTTTCATCACGCATGTCGCCTAAAACGACGCAGCGACGTGATCTTTCATCACCCATGTCTCTTAAAACTATAGAGCAGCGTGATCTTTCGTCACCGGCGTCTCTCAAAAGGGACACAAAGCAAATCAACGAAGTGTCAAACGCTTCGTCCTGATCCACTCGCTCTTCGGGTTTCCTTTCGCGTCGTAAAACCGCACACGAATCTCTTTCGCGTCGATCTGCACGACCGCGAAGCCGATGCGCTCGGGCCGGATTTCCGGCGGATAGATTGTGCTGACGTGTAGTTTGACCGGCGGCACGGGCGATGATCCTGCGCCGCTGATGAGATGCAGCATCCGTCCGCGGATCAACTCTTCGTGATGATCGTGTCCGGCGATGTAGAAATCCGCGTGCGACTCGCGCAGCGACGGGATCATCTCCCGCATCCGCTTCACCTCGGCGCGCGGAAAGTAGCCGTGATAGCCGGACGAAATGACGGGGTGATGTCCGACGACAACGTGCCATGCCGCGGTCGATGAGCGAAACGCGTCGACGAGCTTCGGATCGCTCTTGCCGCGGAGATACGACGTCGTGTCGATGAACGCGAAGTCGGCGACGCCGCCTCGCACCATGTATTGCCGCGCGGGAAAGTTCCAGTTCGCGAGGACGCCGCTCGCGCGGATCTGCGCGTAGGGATCGGACTGGCCGCAGAAGTCGTGATTGCCGAGGACGGGGAAGACCGGGACGCCGATCGTGGTGAGCGGACGCACGAGCTTCCATCGCGGATCGCGCTCGCTCGTCACGCCGCACGGATAGAACGTGTCGCCGGCGAGGATGATCGCGTCGAGCGGCGTCTTCGCGTGCACGTTGCGAATCCCTTCGGCGACGACGTCCGCGCCTTTGCCGGTGTCGCCGGTGACGGCGATTCGCAGCACGCCGTTGCGTGGAGTGAGGGAGAGGAGCGCGAGGAGAAGAAGAAGTGGCGGCATTGTGTACAATAACTGTTCGTGACCCGGTTCGTTCTCCTCCTCACACTACTCCTCTCTCCGTTCGCCCTCGCCCAGGAACTTCCTCTGACCGGCGTTCAGTACGGACCCGCGCCGTTCAGTCGCGAGAGCCCGCAGATGGCGAGCGACGGAACGAACTTTCTCATCGCATGGCGCGACGCGCGCGGCGGAAACGGCTACGGACGTGTTTTCGCAGCGCGCCTTTCGCCGGATGGACGGCTGCTCGACGAGCCGACGGCGATCGGCGTTCCGGATGGGCATGACCGTCCGCCGAGCTCGTACACGAACAGCCCGCCCGCGGTTGTCTGGAGCGGGAGCGTCTTCGTGGTCGCGTGGTTCGATGTGGAATCCGTCGGAATGCAATTCGTGCGCATCGATCGCGAAGGACGCGTGCTCGACGCGAGCCCGCGCCGCGTGGCCGGCGTCGGCGCGCTTTCATGGAACGCGGCGGCATCGACGGGAGATCGATCGCTCATCGTTTGGAGCACGTTCCCGTCCGGCGGAAGCGACATGCTCGCCGCGACACTATTCGATGAGCACGGCGATGTGCTGATCGCGCGGATCCCGATTTCGAATCGCGAGACCGACTCGAGCATCGTCGTCGCATCGAACGGTGCCGGTTTTCTCGCGGCGTGGCTGCGATGGAACGGCCTCGCGTTTACGCTCGTGATCGCGCCGGTCTCGCGCAGCGGCGTCGTGGGCGCGGAGCGCGAAGTGAATCTGTCGACGGCGATGCCGCTCATCGCTTCGAACGGCGGTGACTATCTCGTCGTGTACGCCATTCTCGCGAACAACGTGATGATGCAGCGCTTCGACGCGAACGGAAATGCGCTCGGCGCGACGACGCTCGCGATCAAGACGAAGGACCTTTTCATGAACGCTGCGATCACTCCGTACGGCAGCGGCTATCTGTTCGCGTACACGATACTCAATGATCGGTCGCTGCACGCGCTGGCCGTCGATCGCGAGGGCGGATTCCTCGAATGGCGTTCGCTGAACAGGAGCGACCGCGCCGAGAGCACCGTCGCACTCGGATCGAACGGCTCGGCGACGGCGGTTGCGTGGGTCGATACGGAGGCTTCGTTCGGGTACTCGAACCGCATGTACGCGCGCGTGCTCGAATCGCAAAGCGACGGCACGCTGCTCTCACGTTCCGCTCCGATTCAATCGAAGGTGCGCGCCGCGACGAACGGCAACGGTTATCTCGCCGCATTCATCAACTGGCCGGCAGGCAGCGAGTTGCGCGTTGCGCGCGTGAACGCGAACGGAGAGCGCCTCGATGCCGAAGGGATTTTCATCGACGATGACGTGCGTCAACCGGCGCAGGTCGCGTTTGACGGAACCAACTATGTCGTGGCCTGGATGCGTGGCGACGCCGGCCCGCTTCGGATGACTCGCGTTTCGCCCGACGGAACGCTCCTCGATGGCGTGCGCGGAAAGGTCGTGGTGCCGTCGTGCACTGAGTTCGGCCTCGGCTCGAACGGCGCGGAGACGCTGCTCGTGTGGAACGTCTACGAGGCCGCGCAAAAGCCTGCGATCTTCGCGCAGCGGATGAAGCGGGATGGAACGCTCGATCCCGCGGTGATTCGAATCCCGTCGCGCGAGCAGGCCGGCGCGCAGTTCAGCGTCGCGTGGTCGCACGGCACGTGGTTCGTCGCGTGGCGCGAGAACCAATTCATCGAGTTGTGGCAGTCGATGACGCTCTATCAGTACAACATTCTCGCGACGCGAATCAGCGACGGTGGAACGGTCCTCGACGGCGTTCCGATCGTGATCGCCGAGTCGCAGCGCGCCGAGAGCGCGCCCGCAGTCGCCGCGAACGGCCGCGACTTCCTCGTCGCATGGCGCGAGTCGCGCGACGTTTTCTTTTCCGCGATTCTCGCGCGTCGCGTCGGCTTCGACGGCATCGCAGGAACCGTCAGCGAAATCGGCGCCGGTGCCGGCCGCAACGCACAAGTCGAGGAGTTGAGCGCCGCCGCGGTGGGATCGAGCTACATCGTGGCGTGGGAAGACGCGGGCAATGTGTTTTACTCGGCTGTCGGATCGGGGATTCGAGTGCCGCTCGCGGCGACGAGCGACGTCGAGCGCGTCGGAACGCTGCTGGCGAAACCGGACGGATTCCTGGCCTTCTACGAGCGAGTTGCGACGGAAGCTCTGTACGGCGGGACGCCGCGCGCATTCTTCCGATTCTTCGGCGTCGCGCCGCGGAACCGGGTCGTCCGGCACTGACCCGTGTAGAATGCGCCGCGTTTTCCGGGTGTTCAGGCTTCCGCGTGACCTCTATCCCGGCTCGCGCGTCTCACATCAAAACCGCAGTCTCGACAGACTTTTATGACTCGAATCCTACGCATCTCGCTGGCTGCCGTCCTGCTCGCAGGCGCTGCACAGGCGCAAACGAACACGCAGCAGCAACAGCCGGAGAAGCCGCGCCCGAAGCCGGGAACGATTCTCGAGACGCCGTCCTCCGGCGGCCGCATCACCGACGCGCCGACGACTCCGAAGCCGAGCACGGGTCCCGTCGGCGACCTCACCGGACAGACCGTCGAGCGATTCGAGGTCGTTGGTAACACATCTGTTGCAAGCGACACGATCCGCGTTTACCTCGGCGTCGTTCCCGGCGAGGCGTATCAGCCCGAGGTCATCCGGCGCAATTTCTCGAACCTCTGGCAAACCGGTCTCTTCGATGACATCCGCGTCGAAGCGGATCGCGGCGAAAAGGGCGTCGTCATTCGCGTGACGGTGAAAGAGCGTCCGCGCATCGGCGCCGTCGAGTTCCGCGGCAACAAGGAACTGAACAATCAGAAGGTCACCGAGGCGCTCGAGCGCGAGAAGATCGACGTGCACGTCGGCAACACGATCGAGCAGACGCTCGTGAAGCGCGCCGCGGAAACGATCAAGCGCGCGTACACCGAGGGCGGCTTCGAAGGCGTGCAGGTCGACGCCATCACCGAAGACATGCTCGAGCCGGGCGAGAAGAAGATCGTCTTCATCATCAACGAAGGCATCAAGGCGAAAGTCGCCGGCATCGACTTCGTGGGCAACGCGCACTTCTCCGACCGCCGTCTGCGCTCGGAGATGAAGAACGTCAAGAAGAACAACATCATCACCTGGCTGCGCAAGAAGAACCTCTACATTCCCTCGAAGCTCGACGAAGACCTCGAGCACGTGAAGAACTTCTACCAGGACCACGGCTATCAGGCCGTCGCGTTCGGCGATCCGCAGATCACCACCATCGGCAAGAAAAAGCCGCGCGTGAAGATCACGATTCCGGTCAAGGAAGGCGAGATCCACACGTTCGGTGAAGTCACCGTTTCGGGCAACAAGGTCTTCACCGATCAGCAGATCATCGGCGACTGGCCTTTGAAGAAAGGGGAGACGCTGCGCCGCAAGCCGATCCAGGCGCGCGTCGATGCGTTCGGCGAGGCGTACCGCATCCGCGGCTACATCTACGCATACGTCGATCCCGAATACGTGATCAAGCCGGGCAACGTCGTCGACGTCCGCATGCACGTCTTCGAAGGCGATCAGTTCCGCCTCGGACGTCTCGAGTTCGAAGGCAACACCACGACGAAAGACAAAGTGCTGCGCCGCGAGATCTTCCTCGAGGAAGGTCAGATCATGAACATGGAAGTGTTCAAGCAGAGCCTCTACAAGCTCGGCCAGCTCGGATACTTCAAGGTCACGGACAACCCCGACTTCCGCGTGAATCCCGACTCGAAGACCGTCGACATCCTCGTCAAAGGTCAAGAGGAAGGGAAGAACGACATCCAGTTCGGCGGCGGTTACTCCGAGGGCGGCGGCTTCTTCGTGCAGGCGCAGTTTGCGACGCGCAACTTCCTTGGCGAAGGCGAGAACCTGGGCCTCAGCTATCAGCGCGGACGCCGCACGAACTTCTTCTCGATCTCCTACGCCGATCCGTGGTTCATGGACACGCCGAACAGCCTCGGCATCTCGCTGTACAACACTCAGCAGACGCCGCCGCGCTCCTTCGGCTACGAGCGCACCGCGAAGGGCGGAACGCTCGCCTACGGCTATCGCCTCCATCGCTTCGACAGCCTCTCGATGGTGTACGGCTACGACAAGTCGCACTATCGCTACGACGTCAACGAAATCCCCGATGCGAACGGCAACATCCCGATCGGCATCGCGCAGATCCTCGACTTCACGACGTCGACGATCATCCCGTCCTATCGCTACGACTCGCGCGATCATCCGTACGATCCGACGCGCGGCTCGCGCTTCACATTCTCGATGGCCTACGCCGGCGGTCCGCTCGGCGGAACGGTCGAGATGCTCAAGCCGACGCTCGGCATCACGCGCATGATCAAAATGTCGCGCCGCACGTCGCTCAGCTTCAACGTCGAGGGCGGCTACATCAAGCCCTTCCGCGACAACTGCGCGTACACCTACGAAGAGCTGACGAAGGACGTCACCGAGCTTTGCGTGCAGGACTCCGATCGCTTCATCGTCGGCGGCGAGTTCTCGGTGCGCGGCTTCCAGTATGGAACGCTCGGACCGTACGAGACGTTCGGCGGCGTGCCGCGTCCGCGCGGCGGCTACAAGTACCACGTGTACAACGGCGAATACATCTACCGCGTGAACGATCCGCTGCGCCTGGTTCTGTGGGCGGACGCGGGCCGCGCGTACGGCTATCACGAGCCGTTCGACTTCGGGAAACTGCGTTACACCTTCGGAGCCGAGCTGCGCATTTTCCTCCCGGTTTTCCAGTTCCCGCTGCGGTTCATCTACGCGTTCAACCCACGGCCGGAGCCGGACGACAAGACTTTCGACAAATTCGAGTCGTTCCAGTTCACGATCGGGAATACGTTCTGATCGACCTTGGATTAAGAGCGGTTGCGTCGAGAGAGGTCCTGACGCAACACACGAAGGAGACTCCCATGAAGAAGTTGCTGGTTTTGATTGCTGTGGCGGCCCTGGCGGCGCCGGTGTTCGCGCAGAACACGCCCGCACGTGTGGCTGTGATCGACGTGCAGAAAGTCCTGACTCAGTCGACGTCCGGCAAGGCGGCGTACGACAAGCTCAAGAAGATGCAGGACGACCGGGTCGAGAAGGCGAAGACGATGGACGACGAGATTCGCAAGCTCGACACCGACATCAACACCAAGAAGATCTCGCTGAGCGAAGACAAGCTCGCGGACATGCAGAAGCAGCTCAACGAGAAGAAGATCGCGATGCAGCGCTACGCGCAGGACGCCGACCGTGAGATCGGCGAGGCGCGCGACCGCGAACTGCAGGCGCTCGAAGTGAAGATCAAGCCCGTCATCGACGCGATCGGCAAGGAGATGGGCATCGCCGCGATCTTCAACAAGTTCGAGTCCGGCCTCGTCTACGCGTCCGACGCGATCGACATCACCGACACCGTCATCAAGAAATTCAACGAAGCCAACCCCGGAGCCGCGCCCGCGGCCGCGGCGGCGAAGAAGCCGTAACGCTTCTGCGCTCGCGCGCTTCTACCGAAAGCCTCCCGCACGGGAGGCTTTTTTGTTGAACGCAGAACGCAGAACGCAGAACGAAGAGTCAGAAAAGCTCTGCGTTCTGCGTTCATATAAAATCCGCCCGCCGTGCCTGCCGTCCCTCTGTCAGAAATCGTGAGCTATGTCTCCGGCCGCTACGACGGTCCGGACGGCACGATCACCGGCGTCGCTTCGCTTGCGGATGCGACGGACGGGCAGATCAGCTTTCTCGCGAATCCGAAGTACGTCGCCGAGCTCGCGTCGACGGGCGCGACGGCGGTGCTGGTCGGCAACGATCTCGCGATCGAGTCGCCGCGCTGGATCCGCGTCGACAATCCGTACTTCGCGATGGCGCGCATCGTCGCGCGCTACTTCGATCAGAAGCCGATGCCGCGCGGCATTTCTCCGCACGCATCGATCGCCTCCTCCGCGCGCCTCGGACGCAACGTCGCCGTCGGCGCGTTCACGTCGATCGGCGAGCAGGTCGTCATCGGCAACAACGTCGTCGTCTTCCCGAACGTCACCATCGAGAACGGCGTCACGATCGGCGACGACTGCATCCTCTACCCGCAAGTCTCGATCTACTACGGCTGCAGGATCGGGCGCCGCTGCATCATCCAGAGCGGCGTCGTCATCGGCTCCGACGGCTACGGATTCGCGACCGAAGGCGGGCGGCATCACAAGATTCCGCAGATCGGAATCGTGCGCATCGAAGACGACGTCGAGATCGGCGCGAACTCGACTATCGATCGCGCGGCATTGGGTGAAACGGTCATCGGCGAAGGAACGAAGATCGACAACCTCGTGCAGATCGGGCACAACGTGAAGATCGGCAAGCACTGCTTTATCGTCGCGCAGGTCGGTATCGCCGGCTCGACGGAGCTCGGCGACTACGTCGCCGTCGCGGGGCAGTCGGGATTTTCCGGACATCTGAAAATCGGCAACCGCGTGCAGGTCGCGGCGAAGAGCGCCGTGCTGGAAGACGTTCCCGACGGCACGAAAGTCATGGGCATCCCCGCCGTTCCGTTCCGCGAGTTCGCGCGGCGCGAAGCGGCGCTGCGGAGGCTGGGGAAGAAGACGGGCTGAACATGATGAACATCAACGAGATCATGAAACTGCTGCCGCATCGCTACCCGATGCTGCTCGTCGATCGCATTCTCGAGATCGAAGAGAAGAAGATCACCGGCATCAAGAACGTATCGGCGAACGAACAGTTTTTCCAGGGACACTTTCCCGGCGCGCCGGTGATGCCGGGCGTGCTGATCGTCGAGGCCATGGCGCAGTGCGCGGCAGTGCTGTTCCTCCGCGACATCGAAGACCGCGACAAGAAACTCTTCCTCTTCGGCGGCGTCGACAAGGCGCGCTTCCGCAAGCCGGTCATTCCCGGCGATCAGCTGATCCTCGAATGCGAAGTGCTGCAGCGCCGCGCGAACACCGTGAAGGTGAAAGGCGTCGCGAGAGTCGGCGACGTGATCGTCGCGGAAGCGGAGCTGCTCAGCGTGATGGTGGACCGTCCGTAATGGCGATCGACATCAAAGAAACCGCGATCATCAGTCCCGACGCGGTCCTCGCGCCCGACGTCGTCGTCGGACCGTACGCCGTCATCGGCGCGAACGTCACGATCGGCGCGGGAACGGTGATCGGTCCTCACGCGCGCATCGAAGGTCCGGCCACGATTGGCGCGCGCAATCGCTTCGTCGGCCAATGCTCGATCGGCACCGATCCGCAGGACTTGAAGTTCAAGGCTGAGAAGACCGAGCTGCGCATCGGCGACGATAATCTCTTCCGCGAGTTCGTCACCATCAACCGCGGCACCAGCGGCGGCGGCGGTATCACGACGATCGGCTCGAACAATTTCTTCATGGCCTACTCGCACGTCGCACACGACTGCCACGTCGGCTCGGGCACCGTCTTCGCGAACAGCGCCACGCTCGCCGGACATGTCGACGTTGGCGACTTCGCGACCATCGGCGCGTTCTCGGCCGTGCATCAGTTCTGTCACGTCGGCGATCACGCATTCATCGGCGGCGGCTCGATTTGCACGCAGGACGTGCTGCCGTTCGTGAAAACCGTCGGCAACCGCCCCGCGAAAACGTACGGCATCAACACGATCGGTCTCGAGCGAAAAGGACTCTCGAAAGAGACGATCGAGGCGCTGCAGCGCGCGTATCGCATTCTCGTTCGCTCGAAGCTGAGAGCGGCCGACGCGCTCGCGCGCATCGAAGAGGAGCTCGGACAATTTCCGGAAGCGAAGTACTTCGCGGAGTTCGTGCGGGCGTCGAAGCGGGGTGTGATTCGGTGATTCGAGCGGGAATCGTCGGCACCGGCTCGCTGGGCCGCCATCACGCGCGCATCCTCACCGAGATGCCGTCGGTGCAGGTCGCGGGCTTCGTCGATGCGAGCGACGCCAACGCCGCCGCAATCGAGAGCAACCTCAAACTGAAGCGTTACGAGTCCGTCGCCGCGCTGGCGAAAGACATTGAATGCGCGGTCATCGCCACGCCCACGACATCGCATTGCGAAGTCGCGGCGGAGCTCCTCGCCGCGGGATGCGACGTGATGATCGAGAAGCCGATGACGGCGACGGTCGATGAAGCAAAGCGACTGGTCGATCTCGCCGCGAAGCATGGCCGCATCATCCAGGTTGGTCATTCCGAGCGGTACAACCCGGCGATCACCGCGGTTGCCGATCTCGTCCGCGGTACCCGCTACTTCGAAGCCGAGCGCCTGGGCGTCTTCGTCCCGCGCTCGCTGGATATCGACGTGCTGCTCGATCTCATGATTCACGATCTCAACCTCGCGCATTCGCTGCTGCACGAGGAAGTCGTCGAGATCCGCGCGGTCGGCGTTGCCGCGCTTACCGACAAAGTCGACATCGCCAACGTGCGTCTCGCGTTCGCGAACGGCGCGGTGGCAAATCTCACCGCCAGCCGCGTCTCGCAGGAGCGCGTGAAAAAGGTACGTTTCTTCGGCGGCGACTTCTATTACTCCGTCGACACGAACGAACAGGAAGTGAAGGGCTATCGCCTCGCAAACGGAGCGATTCAGCCGGCGAGCATCAACGTCGAAAAGAAAGAGCCTCTGCGTGCGGAGCTCGATTCGTTCTCGCACTGCGTCGAAACTCGCACGCGCCCGATCGTCGCAGGGGAAGACGGACTCGCCGCGGTCGAGTTGGCGCTGCGCATTCGCGCGGCGATCGATGAATCGGTGAGGAACTTCAAGGTATGACTGACGTCGGCATCGGCATCGATATCGGAATCATAGGGGGCTCCGGCCTTTACGCGATGGAAGGCCTCACCGTGATCGAAGAGCGCGCAATCAAAACGCCGTTCGGCGATCCGTCCGATCCGTTCGTCATCGGCGAGATTGATACTCCAGCAGGGGGCACGCGCGTCGCGTTCCTCGCGCGTCATGGCCACGGCCATCGCTTCACGCCGACCGAGGTGAACTACCGCGCGAATATTTTCGGCATGAAGCTCCTCGGCGTGCACACGATCCTCTCCGCGAGCGCGGTCGGATCGATGAAAGAGGACTACAAGCCGACCGACATTGTCTTTCCGCATCAGTTCATCGACCGCACGCGGCATCGTCCCGACACGTTCTTCGGTGACGGCATCGTCGCGCACGTCGCGTTCGCCGATCCGATCTGCGCATCCGTGTCGTTTCTGATGGGCGAAGTCGGACGCGACGCCGGCGCGACGACGCACATGGGCGGCGTCTACGTGAACATGGAAGGGCCGCAGTTCTCGACGCGCGCGGAGTCGCTGCTGTACCGCTCGTGGAACGTCGACGTGATCGGCATGACGAATCTGACCGAGGCCAGGCTCGCGCGCGAAGCGGAGATCTGCTACGCGACGATGGCGCTCGTGACGGATTACGACTGCTGGCATCCCGCCCACGACGACGTCGACATCGAACAGATCCTCGGCTACCTGCGCGCGAACGCCGCGATGGCGCAGAAGATCCTGCGCAACTCGATCCCGCGCATCGCCGCGCGCAAGCGCGACTGCGCGTGCGTGAACGCGCTGCAGTTCGCGATCCTCACCGATCACGCCGTGATTCCGGAGACCACGAAACAACATCTCGCACCGCTGATTGGAAAGTACGTGAAGTAGGCGCACGGGCTCACGGGCGCAGAGGCTCATGGAGTCTTCTTCATGACCGTTCCACTGTGAGCCTGTGCGCCGATGAGCCTGGGAGCCTATCCATGAAAATCATCGTCACCGGATCGATCGCCTTCGACTACCTGATGTCGTTTCCCGGCAAGTTCACCGAGCACTTCCTGCCGGAGCACATGCAGCGCGTCAGTCTCAGCTTCCTCGTCGACACGATGGACAAGCGCCGCGGCGGCTGCGCTCCGAACATCGCCTACACGCTCGCGCTCCTCGGCGAGCGCCCGTTCCTGATGGGCACCGCGGGCCAGGATTTCGGCGACTACCGCACGTGGCTCGAAGCGGCGAACATCGACACGTCGCTCGTGAAACAGGTGGCGGACAAATTCACCGCGTCGTTCTTCTGCAGCACCGACGTCGACAACAACCAGATCGCGTCGTTCTATACCGGCGCGATGGCGCACGCATCGGAGCTGTCCTTTCGCACGGTGAAAGACGCGGGCCTGGTCATCATTTCGCCCAACGATCCCGCGGCGATGATTCAATACGCGGAAGAATGCCGCACGCTGGGCATTCCGTTCATCTTCGATCCCGGGCAGCAGTGTGCGCGCATGGGAGGCGACGAATTACGCGACGGCTTGATCGGCGCGTGCCTCGTCATCGCCAACGACTACGAATTCGAGCTGCTTCGACAGAAGACCGGCATGAGCGAAGCTGACGTGCTCGAAAAAGCCGAAGCGCTGATCGTGACGAAGGGCGAAAACGGATCGACGATCTACACGCGCGACCGCCGCGCCGACGTGAAAGCCGTCGCCCCGCATCGCATCGTCGATCCCACCGGAGTCGGCGACGCCTTCCGCGGCGGCCTCATGAAAGGAATGGCGACCGGCGCAAACTACGAGACCAGCGCGCAACTCGGCAGCGTCGCCGCTGCCTACGCCCTCGAGCACCTCGGCGGCTCGAGTCATTCGTACACGGCGGACGAGTTCCGGTCACGATACGAGGAGCATTTCGGGGCGCTGTCGATTTAGTTACTCGCGATCGGGGCCGGTGGCGTTCTGATGTCCATGCCAGTACTTGATGTACGTATCGCGCACGGACGGATCGAGCTTGTCCGCAAGATCGAGCGGGAGATCCAAATGCGCAATCAAGTCCTGCACGTCGGCGAGATCACGCAGGCGATCAGGATTCGAAAGGCCGGACGCCAGTTTGAGCTCGATGAGCTTTTCCAGAGTAACGACCTGGATGCCGTTGATGTCGACTGATGCAGTCGCGGGATCAGGAAATCGCACGTCTTTCGGCTTACCGTCGCCGGGGTATTCGCCGGTCGCGATGAAATCGACTGGAATGTTGTTTTGCGTGTCGCGCAGCCGTTTACGAGCACCTGTGAATGCCGGTAGAAATCCCCGTCCGATGAGTTGTTGATGAACGGCTTCGAGGCCTTCGCGAGTCGTTAGGATATCGACGTCGCCGGTAACGCGGACGTATCCGTGCAGACCGAGCGCCATTCCGCCGGCAAGCGCGTATGGGATGTTGGCGTCCTTTAGCCGCTGCACGACCCGGTACATCGTGTCGTGAACGTCGTCCCGTTTCATAAAGAAATCGCCGATGAGCTGAAGAATCTCGTCCGCCGATCGATCTGTGACGACGCGACCCATTGAAGCATTCTAACGCTGCTGGTACACCACCTCGCCCCCCACCACCGTCGCCAGCACTTTCGCTTTCCACAAATCCTTCGACGGCATCGTCGGCAGATCGCCTTCGACGATCGTGAGATCGCCGAGTTTGCCTGGCTCAATGGTTCCGCGCGAGTTTTCTTCGAACGCGGCGTACGCGGCATCCTTCGTGAATCCGCGAATGGCTTCGGCAAGCGTCAGGCGTTGGTCGGGGTACCAGCCGCCGGGCGGGTTGCCTTCGTGGTCCTGCCGCGTTACCGCGGAGTAGATGCCGAAGAATGGGTTCACGTCTTCGACGGGGAAATCGGAACCGAGCGCTAAGCGGCCGCCGGCGTTGAGCACAGTACGCCACGCGTAGGCGCCTTTGATGCGTTCCGGTCCGAGGCGGCGCTCGGCCCACGGCATGTCGGAGGTGGCGTGCGTCGGCTGCATCGACGCGATGATGCCGTGCGAGACGAGGCGCGGGATGTCGGATGGCGAGATGACTTGCAGATGTTCGACGCGGAAGCGATCGCTCGCGGTTACGCCGGCCGCGCTGTACGAGTCGATGACGTTGCGCACGCCGCGGTCGCCGATCGCGTGCGTGTTGACCTGAAATCCTTTCGAGCGCGCGCGCGTCGCGACGTCGGTCATGTGCTCGGGCCGGGCGAGCATCAATCCCGAGTTGCCGGGATCGTCGCTGTACGGCTCGAGCAGCGCCGCGCCGCGGCTGCCGAGTGCACCGTCCGCGTAGAGCTTGATCGAGCGGATGGTGAGGTGTCCGCCGTAGTCGACGAGTGTTCCCTTGCTCAGCCATTCTTTGAGCAACGCGTCATTGTCGCCGAGCATCGCGTAGACGCGGATCGGGAAATGCTTTTCGTCGATCAGTTGGCGCACGGCGGCGATCGTTTCCGCGTCGATGCCGGCGTCGTGCATTTCGGTGAGTCCGTTTGCGGCGATGTTCAGCGCGGCCGCGAGCACGCGCGCCTTGCGCGTCGCCGCGGACGGTGCGGGGATCACGTCCTCGACGAGATGCATCGCTGCATCGACGAACACTCCGGTCGGTGCGCCGTTCGCGTCGCGAATCACGCGTCCGCCTTCCGGATCTTTCGTCGCCGATGTCACGCCCGCGGCTTTCAGCGCGGCCGAGTTCGCGAGCGCGGCGTGTCCGTCGATGCGTCGCACGAACACGGGATGATCCGGCACTGCCGCGTCGAGCGCTTCTTTCGTCGGGAACTCTTTCACCGCCCAGTCGTTCTGGTCCCACCCCCGTCCGATGATCCATTCGCCGGCCGGCGTGTTCGCCGCGCGCTCTTTCACGCGCGCGATCACTTCGTCGTACGACTTCGTGTCGACGAGCTTCACGACGTCGAGCGAAAGGCCGAGGCCGTAGAGATGTCCGTGCGCGTCGGTGAGGCCGGGAAGGATCGTCGCGTTGAGCATCGCGCGCACGTTGACCGCTGGATGCGCCCGCTGCAGATCGACGGCGGGCCCGACTTCGCGAATCACGCCGTCGCGCACGTACACGCCCCAGTTTTTCTGCGGCGTTTGTTCGGGACCGGAGAGGACCGTGCCTGCGATGAAGAGTGTGCCGGGCTCAGTCATAGATTTCGCGGGCTGCTGCGTGGGTGCGCAGGCGAGCAGAGCGAGGAAGAGTATCGCAACGAAATTCCGCATGACGCGGAATGCTACACAAGCAGGCGGCGTTTCGTGATCGCCTCATGAAAATTGGAAGTGTGATCGCGCTCACGCTCGTCGTCGCGGCCGTCGCATCGGCTGACGATCGGCGCTTCACGGCATCCGCTCTTCCCTCCGTGCATCTCAAGCAAAGCGGACGCGTCGTCATCACCAACGACAGTCACTCGATCACCGCGTATCGCTTCTTCGGCAACATCCGCGAGTCGCTCGTGTCGCTTCGCAGCTCGCGCGTGCTGTCGACGAATCCCTTCGGTCCCGCCGTCTTCGATTCGCGCGCATCGGTCATCGCGCCGGACGACTTCGCGTCCGCAATCGAAGAGGCCGGACGCACACACGGCGTCGATCCGCGTCTCGTCGCTGCCGTCGCGCGCCGCGAGTCCGCATGGAACGTGAACGCGATCTCGCGCACCGGCGCGTGCGGCCTCATGCAGCTCATGCCCGAAACCGCCCGCTTCCTCGGCGTCACGAATGTCTTTGATCCGCGCGAGAACATCTTCGGCGGCGCGCGCTATCTGCGCACGCTGCTCGACACGTTCAACGGCGATCTCGATCTCACACTCGCCGCGTACAACGCGGGCCCCGGCGCGGTCGAGAAATATCGCGGCGTTCCGCCGTATCGCGAGACGCAGGCGTACGTCGCGGCCGTGAAGGCCACGTATCAAAGGGCGCTGCGCTGACAAGGCTCAGAGGCTCACGGGCTCATAGGCTCACAGCTTCTATGCGCCCATGAGCCCATGAGCCTATGCGCCTGCGCTCCTCTACTGCGAATACCACTCCGCGACCGCCGACACGAAGCCGCCCTTCATGAAGACGCTCGTGTGTCGCGCGCAGCCTTCGCTCACGCGGCAGACGTAGAAGTACTCCATGTCGCCGAACTTCTTCATCTCCTGATCGGACGGCAGCGCGGTTTCGGGGCGACCCATCTTCTGGATGACCTCGAGCTGCGACTGTCCGAGCTCCGCGCCGGCGCGCTCGCGCACGTCGAGCTGCGGTCCGATTTCCGCGCGCTTGCACGGCGGCGCCGACGCCAGCACGATGCGCCACGGCTTCTGATCCTTCTTCTCGATCGTCATGAGGAGATAGCGGCTTTCCGCGATCTGATAGCAGCCTTCTTTTTTCAGATCGGGGAACATCGAGTGCAGCGCCGACGCCGGCGTCTCCATCAACTGATCGAGATACAGCGGATCGGCGGCATTCGCCGCAAACGCGACGAGGAGCAACGAAAGCAGTTTGAGCGAGCCTCTCATCCTTCGCCCCACTTCAGCTTGTTGCGTAAGACGTCGAAGTAATTCTTGTCGGGTGACTGCACTAAGAGTACCCGTTCCTCCGACTTTCGTACACAAACTCTGTCGTGGTGGCTCAGCTCGAAGCCTTCCTGGCCGTCCATCGTCAGGAAGATGTCCTTCGCGTCCTGGGTGATGAGACCGATCTCGATGTCGAGCTCGTCGGGCAGGACGAGCGGACGGTTGGTGAGCATGTGCGGACAGATCGGCGTGATCACGACCGCGCCCATCGTCGGATAAATGATCGGGCCGCCCGCGGACAAGTTGTACGCCGTCGATCCGGTCGGCGTCGCGACGATCAATCCGTCGCCGCGAAACGTCGACACGAAGAGGCCGGCGACGCTGACGCGCATCTCGATGATGCGCGCGACCGCGCTCTTGTTGATCGCGATGTCGTTGAGCACGCGATAGTGTTTGTTCGGATCGCGCTCCGGTCCGCTGACCGACACGCTGAACGTGACGCGCGGTTCGACGTGGTAGTCGCCTTCCAACACTTTCTCCAGCACCGCCGGGAACTCTTCGACGCGGATCTCGGTGAGAAAGCCGAGGGTGCCCATGTTCACGCCGACGACGGGAACGTGCTCGGGTGCATGGCGTGCGACGGAGAGCAGCGTGCCGTCGCCACCGAAGGTGATCAGTAGATCGCTGCGCCGCGCGAGCTCCTGCTTCGAGTCCGTGTCGCTGTCGAAGATGACGGTGAATCCGCGCGCCCGCAAATCCGCGGCGACGCTGCCGGCGTACTCGTGCGCCTCGGCGGTGTTTTTCGCGGCGATGCCGATCGTGCGCATGTCAGAGTTGGGCGACGGCGCGACGGACGTCGTCGGGCTCGATCACGATCCGCTCTCCTGCACGCTCGGGACCGACGAACAGGATCGGGTGGAGGACTTTCTCCAGAATGGCGCGGAGGGCGCGTGCGCCGAGGCGCTGCTTCATCGCGGCGTGCGCGACTTCGAGGAGCGCGCCGCGCGAAAACTCGAGCTGGATCTGATCGAGCGCGCAGAGACGTTGATATTCGGGGATCATCGCCTCGCGCGGCTCGGTGAGAATCGACACGAGATCGTCGGCCGTCAGCTCATCGAGCTCGACGCGCAGCGGCAAACGGCCTAACAGCTCCGGGACGAATCCGTACTTCACCAATTCTTCGGTGCCGATCTCGTGATGCGGAGGAGGCGCGGACTCGAAGAAGCCGGCGGTTTTCCCTTCCGTCGGTTCGTCCATGTCCGAGAACGATCCCGCGCAGATGAATAGGATGTTCGAGATGTCGATCTCGACATAGTCGTACTTGTTCCAGTGCGCCGTCACGTTCAGCGGAACGAAGATCTTCTCGCCTTCGAGAATCTTCAGCAGCGCCTGTTGCACGCCTTCGCCGCCGATGTCGCGCGGCCCCGCGCCCGTGCGTGCGCTGCCGCCGCGCCGCGCGATCTTGTCGATCTCGTCGATGAAGACGATCCCGTTCTCGGCCGCGTTCACGTTTTGATTGGTCGCGTACAGCAATCGCCCGATCGCGACTTCGACGTCTTCTCCGTAGTAGCCAGCCTCGGTGAATGCAGTCGCGTCGTTGTACGCAAACGCAACATCGAGAATCTTCGCCAGCGTCCGCGCGAGATACGTCTTCCCGCTTCCCGAAGGACCGATCATCAGGATGTTCGACTTGCGGATCGAGACATCGCCGCCGAATTTCAGGTACTCGATGCGCTTGAGATGGTTGTACGCGGCGATGGCCAGCACTTCCTTCGCGTGCCGCTGCCCGATGACGTATTGATCGAGCTGTTCGAAGATGCGCCGCGGCGTGACGTGGAGAAAGCGGTAGATCTCGCGCTTTTCCTTCATCGTGGCTTGCCATCGAGGATAGCACGGCCGGCACGAGCGACCGTTTACCGGCTGGCGTACATCACGCGGTGCCGCGGTAGATGACCAGGCCGGTCCTCATGTCGAAGTAAGCGCCATACGTCTTCGCGAGATCCATCTTGGGGTCGTACCAGAACTTCGGAGTGTCGAAGAGCCTCGCCTCGTCCACGGTGCGATCGAACTCGCAAGTGACGAGCGTCGTCGACTGACGTTCACCATCGGAAGCCGTGCAGTCGACTTGAACGGAACGTTTGCGAGCCGTTCGGCGCCGCCGTACGCATTCGTCACGCGATCGACAAGCGATTTCGTGCGCGCGTCGCACTGCGGGAGCGGCATCAACGTCTGCGCGCGCAGAGAGAGTGCCGCCAGGCACACCGCGAGCGAAGAAAGCGCTGCATTTCTCCGAAGCCTAGCAAAGCTGCAAAAAATTTGTACATCCCTCCATCTCCGCATTTCGCCTAAACGCCTTTCTTTCAGCGACTTAACAACTGCTGCCAAGTGGCGGTCCGCTTGAACTAACGGACCGGCGAAAGGAGGTGGTTGCCGAGGAAATCGTCAGACGCGAAACGAAAAGGACGAAGTAGCACGGTCCGTGTGGAACAGACCGAAAACAGCCAAACCAAGGTCCTGACCCAAACAAAAAAATAGAAAGAAAAGGAGAAAGACCCAATGCGGAAGTCCCTGATCATCACTCTCGCTCTCATCCTCGCTGCCGTTTCGTCGGCGGCATTCGCAGACGCGGCGCCGGTCGCGCAGCCGTCCGGCGTCGTCAACATCAACGCCGCCGATACGTCGCAGCTCTCGTTGCTCCCGCGCGTCGGAGCGAAGGCCGCGGAGCGCATCATCGCGTACCGCACCGAGCACGGTCCCTTCAAGAAGACCAGTGATCTCATGCAGGTGAAAGGCATCGGCGCGAAGACGTTCGAAGGCCTCTCGCAGTACGTGAGCGTCGAAGGCAAGACGACGCTGAGCGCAAAGGTCCACGGCCCGAAGCGCCCGCGCACGAAGAAGCCGGCCGCAGCGACGGCGTCCAACTGATCCCAGCTGCGGGGCCGTCGCAACGCGCGGCGGTCCCGCAGTGCCCGGCCTCCTGGCCTCCCGGCCTCCTAGTCTCCTAGGAGACCAGGAGACTAGGAGACTCAGAACGCCCGCGTCGCCGCAGCGCGCACATCCCACCCCACGGCGTCTGTCGACGCCGCCCACCACCCAACCCACCGGGGCCGCCGTCTGCGGCGCGGCGGCCCCAGCCTCCCCAATGCGAAAGGAGTCAGCGTGATCTCAACCGGAACGCCTCACCACCACCCGCTCCGCCTCGTAGGTTTGAATCGCGGAGAGCACGCTTCCGCGAAGCGTCTCATCATCGAATGCCTCGGTCAGCGCGCGGCCATCCATGTCGCGGCCAACCGGCAGTCCCGCGGCGAAGAGGATCGTCGGTACGACGTCGATCGCGTACGCGGGCGGCGGATTGTCGCGATGCGCGGTGCCGGGTCCGCTGATCAAGACGAATCCATCATCCGCGCCGGGATCGTCGCGCGAGACGAGGCTCATCGCCCACGCGTGCGCGTTGGCGGGAAGTTGGGGCGGCACGACCGCGGACGGCGAACAGATCACGATCAGATGATCGGGATGCGCGCGCGCGATGGCAGCGAGCAGCTTGTCGAGCTGCTGCGCGTACGCGCGGAGCGCTTCGCCTTTCATCGCAATGCGCGGCGGCAGTTCGTTGGAAAAAATGTGCAGCGCGCGCTGCGCCTTCTCGAATCCTTCCAGCGCGACGACCGACAGTGCGCGATTGTCGATCGACGACGCGGCCGCGGTGTCGGCCGCGAGCGCCTGCACGATCGCGTCGCGCGCTTTGCCCGTGCCCTGGAATCGCTGCTCGATCGCGACGGGACGCAGTTGCGTTTTCAGGGACGGCCAGGCAACCACGCGCGCGTCGAGTTGCAGCCGCTGGAACAACGACCAGAGCGGCAGCGCGTGTCCGGCCGGAAGCGGAGCGGAGATTCGCGTGACCGGCGGGATCAATCCCCACGCGCGAAAGCCGACGCCTTCGGGGAGCAGCAGGAACGGATCTTCGCGATTGAGCGGCGTGCGATAGGAGAAGCGTCCCGTGACGCCGTGGCGATACGGGAGTTTCCCGGTCGCGAGCGAAGCCCACAGCGACTTCGAGCTCGTCGTCGGAAACGGCTCGAGGCGCGTGAAGTAGGCGTGCTCGGAATGCTGCTCGAAGAACGGCAGCAGCCCTTCACCGTTCATCGTGACGATCCAGTCGTACGGAAGATTGCGGATCGCGACGAGGATCACCGGCCGGTGTCCCGCGACCGCGCCGATCGTCGCGACGACGACGTTCTTCCGTTCTATCCGATAGCTTTCGCGCCGCTGGTACAGCAGCACCGACGAGAGCGCGATCAGCACGACGCCGGCGAGAAAAATGATGCGCGACGTGCGGCGGTCGGCGTTGCGCTCGAGCACCCAGAGCGCGAGAAGGATGAACGCCGTGAGCGTGATCGCATTCGTGGCCTTGGACAGGATGCGCACCGCGCCGCGCGGCAGGTAGATCTGCACGGCCGTGAGGTGCAGAAAGTAAATGAACGACGAGATGAACGCCGCGAAGACGACGAAGCCGAATCCGTGCGTGCGAAAGCCCTCCGGCCGCCCGATGAGCCGCACGCGCGCGACGCGGAGCAGCCACAAGGCCGTGCCGAAGAGCAGTCCGCAGATCGCGCCGTAGACGATCGTTACCGTCACGAGGCGCAGCGGCGTGATGTCGATCTGCGGATTCAAGAAGTACAGCAGGTGGGCCATGTAGAGGCCGAAGATCGCTCCAGCGAGCACGCGTTTCAGGTAAGCCCAACGAACCGGCATGGCGAGGCGCGCCTATGCTAACCCGCGAGCGCGTCCGCAACCGCAGCGCAGCGGAGCTGCTGCGCGAGCTCGGGTATCCGATCGAGCCTATTGACGTTGACCCCGAGGAGTGGAGAAGGGGAGGCGTGCCGCTGCCGTGGAACGGGGAGGCGAAGCTGCAGCTGGCCGCGCGCATCCGCAACTTCGATCTGTTTCTGCTGACCGGGAATGTGTCGGAGGAAATGGTCTCTCAATTTCTGAGCACTTACGCAGAATATAATTTACTAACTAAATCAGCACTCATTTACGAATATGAGCATTCGCTATCCGTATTCGACTATCACAATGGACTACGCAGGTTCGACGTAAATCTGCACGATCCGACGCCGCACGCGATCGACCGGCTCAATCTTCTCGCAATCGGCGACGAGTCGTCGCTGCCGCGCATCTTCGACCGCGCGCTCGATCGCGAGAGCGTCACGCGCCAGTTCTTCCAGCGCTTCCGCGCCGCCGTACGCGACGTCTCCGCTGCGCTCGCCCAAACCTGCGCGAACGAACCGCAGGAGGCGCTCGACGACGAAGCGCTGCTGATCCTCTCACGACTGCTGTTCCTCTCCTTCGTCCAGGAAAAGGGCTGGCTGAACGGCGAGCGGCGCTTTCTCGTCGACCGCCTGCAGCGCGAGATCGCGCGCGGACGCGAGTTCTTCTCCGGCATTCTTCTTCCGCTCTTCTTCGGCTCCCTCAACACGCCGCTCCACGAGCGCAAGCTCGCCGCGCGCAAGCTCGGCGACATCCCGTATCTCAACGGCGGTCTCTTCGAGCCGTCCGCGTTCGAGCAGCGGCACCGCGATCTTTATCTGCCGAACGAGTTGATGCAGCGCGTCCTCGAGGAGGTGTTCGAGAAGTTCGACTTCCGCATCGATGAAGGCGACGCCGCCGGGACGCACGTCGATCCGGAGATGCTCGGCCGCGTCTTCGAGTCGCTCATGGCCGCCGACGAGCGTGCCGCCAGCGGCAGCTTCTACACGCCGAAAGAGATTGTCGACCAGCTCACCGAGCGCGCGATCACGGAGTGGCTCGGCGACGGCGGCCCTGCTGAGCAATTGTCGAAGCTGGAATCCATCACGATCCTCGATCCCGCCTGCGGCTCCGGCGCGTTTCTGCTCTCCGCGTTGGGCGTGATCGAGCGTCTCTATCGCTCGCTCACGAACGACGTGCCGCGTGACCTGCGCCAGCGCATCGTCGCGCGGTCGTTGCATGGCGTCGACCTGAAGCCGGAGGCGGTGCGCCTTTGCGAGCTGCGACTCTGGCTCGCGATCGTCTCCGGCAGCGACGCGTCGATCGAAACCGTGCAGCCCTTGCCGAATCTCGACCGCAACATTCTCCAGGGCAACTCCCTCCTCGGACCCGCCGACTTTCTCGGCGACGCGCGCGCCGACATTTATCGGGACTGGGTCGTCGCGCTGCACGCGCAGCGCGATCTGCTCGAGCGCTATCGCTCCGCGCCGCACGCGCATCGGCCCGCGCTCTATCGCATCATTCGCGGCAACGACCAGCGCCTCGCGGGCGAGCTGCTCGCGAAATCAATTGACGCCGCGGAGCGCGAGCTGCAGACGCTGATGGCGCCGCAGCGCGATTTGTTCGGCCGCGCGATCACCGCCGACGCGGAAGCATGCCGCGAGTTGCAACAGCGCATCGCCGAAACGCGACGGATGCTCGAGCGCGTTGAAGACGGCTCGCTCGATTTTTTCTCGTACGACGTTCACTTCGCGCACGTGATGGCTGATGGCGGATTCGACGTCGTGGCAGGCAACCCGCCGTGGGTGCGCAACAACCGCATCGATCCGCGCGCGCGGCGGATGTACCGCGATCGCTACGCGCTCTTCAGCGGACGACGCGACGGCACGGCGTTTCATCAGCCGGACTTGAGCGTCGCGTTCTTCGAGCGCGCGCTGTCGCTCGCCAAGCCGGGAGGCGTCGTCGCGCTGTTGATGCCGTCGAAGATCGCGAACGCCGCGTACGCCGCACCGCTGCGGCGCTATGCACAGCAGCACGCGCGCATCGTCGCGATCGACGACTGGAGCGACGATCCGCGCCGTCACCGCTGGTTCGATGCCGACACGTTCCCGATGGGAATCGTGTTCCAAGTGGAGGATAGGCAATCCTGCCTGTCCGGGACTGGCAAGATCGCCTGTCCTCCACGGATCTCCGTCACCACGAGCGGCGAACAATTCGTGCTCGACGATCTCGGGCCCACGTCGGAATGGTCGCTTGTTCCGCCCAACGTCGAAGCGGTTCTCCGGCGCTTGCGCGCGCAACACGCGCCGCTCGCGCAGAACCTCGGCCGCAAGCCGATCATGGGGGTGAAGACCGGCGACAACCGCAATTTCTTTCTCGACGAACAGCGCATCAGCAACGGGCGGCTCGTCACGGCCGACGGCGTGAACGTGCCGCTCGACGCGGTGTGCCGCTGCGTGCGCGGGCGCGATCTGCAGCGCTGGAGCGTCGGTGAGTCGCAGTGGATGCTCTGGCCGCCCGCGGGCGGATGGAAGAAGCCGTCGCGATGGCTGCAGCATCTCGCGCAACTGCGCGAGATGGATGTGCGCGATTTTCGACTCTCGTTCGTGAAGCCCGAGCACGTGGGAGTGAAAGTCGCGTGGAAGGATCTCTCTCGCGGAGTCGCAGCCGCGGTGCTGCCCGACGTGATCAACATCGCTGGCCGCTCGTTTCCGCTCGTGCCGAATCAAACGCTGTACATGCTCGACGCGGTCTCGCTCGACGAGGCTTGGGTGATCGCCGCGATTCTCAACTCGACGATTGCCGGCGCGCTGCTCGTCGCGGTCGCCGAGCGCGCGAAGGACGCGCACTACCGCTATTTCGGCCGCACCGTCGCGGCGATGCCGTTTCCTGACAGCCGCGCGGAGTGGGACAACCTCGTGCGCACCGCGCGGCGGAGGCAGCACGACGTCGACGCGATCGTCGCGCGTTTGTACGGCGTGAGCGAAGACGAGCTCGATTTACTCGGCGCGTTTCTCGAGCGGAGACTCGGTGCTTGCTGAGCACCAGCGCGAAGCGGCCGATCGCGCGGTCACGCTGCTTCGCACCCTCGGCTGTGTCCTCCTCGCCGACGACGTCGGTCTCGGCAAGTCGTTCGTGGCCGCGGAAGTCATGCGGCGGATGAACTGCGAAGCGGAGCTGATCGTGCCGGCCGCGCTGGTCGAGCAGTGGCGCGAAACGCTCGCGCAATTCGAGGTGGACGCGCGCGTGCTCACGCACGATCAGATCGTCAGCGAGCGATTCATTCCGCGGCGCGAACGGCTCGTGGTCGTCGACGAAGCGCACGCGTTCCGCAATCCGAAAACGCGGCGCTATGCAGCGCTCGCGCGCCGCAGCGCCGGCGCGCGGACGATGCTCGTCACCGCGACGCCCGTCTGCAACTCGCTCGCGGACCTCGAAGCGCTCGTGAATCTGATCGCACGCGACGATCTCCTGGCGACGATCGGCGTGCCATCGATCGAAGAGGCGTTCGCGCAGCGCGACGTCGAGCGGATTGTGTCGACGCTGGTGATCCGCCGCGATCGCAGCGTGCTGCCGGAGACGCTTCGCTTCGGCGAGCTCGATCGACGCGTGATTCGTCATCCCGTTCCCGCGATCGCTGTGATTGACGAGCTGCAATTTCCGCTTGGGTGTGCTGCGCTCCTGCGAAAGTTTCTGTGGCGAAGGCTCGAGTCGAGCGAAGCGGCGCTGATCGAATCCGTGCGTCGACAGCTTCGCTACTACGAACGCGCGCTGGCCTGCATCGCCGCGGGACGCACGCTGCCGAAACGCGACTACCGCCGCGCATTCGCACACGAAGAAGACCGCGACGCGTTTCAGGAAGTGTTGTTCTGGGATCTCTTCGCACCGGTCGGCGAAGCGGACCCGAACGCGATTCGCGAGGAAATGTCGCGACTCGAAATCGTGCTCGCGCAGGCGCAGACGTCGACGAACGAGAAGCGGCAGATGCTCGTGCATCTGCTCGCGAGCGAAACCGAGCCGCTCCTCATCTTCGCCGGCGCCGCCGCCACCGCCCGCGACCTCGGCGCAACGCTGCGTTGCGCCGTCATCAGCGCACGCGAGCGATCGCGCGACGACGTGCTGCGCGCGTTTCGCAACGGCCGCATCGATCGCATCGTCTCGACGGACATGGCCGCCGAAGGACTGAACCTGCAACGCGCCGGCGTCGTCGTGCACTACGACCTCCCGTGGAATCCGGTGAAGCTCGACCAGCGCAACGGCCGCGCGCATCGCATCGGCCAACAGCGCCCGAGCGTGCGCGCGATTTACTTTCTCCCGCAAAGCCGCGAGACCAGAATCATCGAGACGATCGCACGCAAGAACCGCATCCGCCGCAAAGCACTCGCCGTGCAACCGCGAGACTGCGCAACCGCGCAACCGACCCTGCGACCGCGCCTCACCAGATCCGCAGCGTTCCTGCGACTCCAGAACGCCGCTGAACGCGCCGGCCTCACGCTCCCCGACGCGCTCGCGCGCAAACACTCCGCCGGCATCGAACAGCTGATGAATGAAATGAGCGGCGAGTACCTCGACCGTCAGCGCCTTGCCGATTTGCTCGCGCTCTTCGAGTAATTGCGTTTCACGACGTCCGCTGCCGGCTTGTCTTCGAATTCGTAGTCGTTGTCGTCGCGGCCCGCGTGATGCGGATACGAATACCACTTCCACGGATACGCTCCCGCGAGCCATGGCTGCGGCCACACCGCCTCGAAGAACGCCTCGTAGGCGACGCGCTGCGCGTCGAGATTCGGCGCCGCGTCGCGCGGAATCTCCCATTGCCGCCACGCCGCGCCGTCCGCGCTGCGATAGCCGATCTCGGTGAAGACGACCGGCTTCTTTTTCTCCGTCGACAACTTCGCCAGTCGCTCGATGATCGGCTGCCACGCGCGAATCAGCTGTTTCTTCGACGGCGTGCGCGCATCGACGAGCGGAAAGTACGCGCTGACGCCGATCCAATCGAGAGCATCCCAGAACGGCACGTCGAAAACCTCGTCGAAATTCGCGCCGTACGTGATGGGTCCGCGATAGATCGAGCGAACGCGCGCGATGATCGCGCGCCACTCCGCCTCCCGGCTCGACGCCGTCTTCAGTTCATTGCCGATCGAGAACGCGTCGACCTTCGCATCGCGCGCGATCGTCGCGTAGTGCTCGATGAACCTGGTGTACGCGCCGCTCTCGAACTCGCCGTGTCCCCAGAGGTGCGGCTTGAGCAGCACCTTGATGCCGAGGTCGTGCGCTTGCTTCGTGACGGCGGCGAGCGAGTCGTCCGTTTCCCACATCCGCTCGCCCCCGAAGCGAATCTCGGATCCGCCGCGCTGAAATCCGAACGGCATGATCGAGATCCAGTTCACGTCCATGGCCTTCAAATCCCGCAGCGCTTCGGCAGACGCCGGCGAGCCGTAGCGCACGTCGCGCTCGCGTGAGAACGCGCAGGCGTACGACATCCCGCGCTGCTTGTCGGCGGCGGACATGCTGAGAGCGACAAGGACTAAAATCGCCCCGGTGAACTTGCTCATCATCGACGACGAGGCCTCGCTTCGCGACTTCCTCACCATCGTATTCGAGGAAGAAGGCTGGCGCGTCGAGTCCGCCCCGTCGCTCGCGGACGGGCGCGCGGCGATTCAGCGGACCGAGCCGGACGTCGTGCTGTGCGATCTCATGCTTCCCGACGGCTCGGGCATCGATCTCATTCGCGACGTGAAGGCGGCCAGTCCTTCGATCGCGTTCGTGATGATCACCGCCCACACTTCGACGCGCTCCGCGGTCGAGGCGCTGAAAGCCGGCGCGGTCGACTACATCGCCAAGCCGTTCGACATCGAAGAGCTGAAGATCGTCGTCCGCAAGGCCGTCGAGCGCAAAGAGCTCGAAGACGAAAACCTCCACCTCCGCTCCGCCCTCGAGGAACGTTTCACCTTCGCCAATATCCTCGGCAAAAGCCCGAAGATGCAGGAGATCTTCGGCATCATCCAGCGCATCGCGAAGACGACGTCGACCGTGCTCATCGCCGGCGAGTCGGGCACGGGCAAGGAGCTGATCGCGCGCGCGATTCACTACAACTCCGACCGCCGCGGGAAGTTCGTGTCGATCAACTGCGGCGCGCTGCCGGAGACGCTGCTGGAGTCGGAACTGTTCGGACACGAGCGCGGCGCCTTCACCGGCGCGGTGCGCGACAAGCGCGGACTCTTTCACGAAGCCGATCGCGGCACGATCTTCCTCGACGAGATCGGCGAGACCTCGACGGCGATGCAGATCAAGATGCTGCGCGTGCTGCAGGACCGCATCGTGCGCAAAGTAGGATCGAACGTCGAGAACGAAGTCGACGTGCGCGTGATCGCGGCGACGAATCGCGATCTCAGCGAGTCGATCCGCGAGGGGACGTTTCGCGAAGACCTCTTCTATCGCATCAACGTCATCCCGATCACGCTCCCGCCGCTGCGCCAGCGCAAGGAAGACATCCCGCTGCTCGTCGATCACTTCATCGAAAAGTTCTGCTCAAAGATGGGCGTGCCGCGCAAGAAGATCTCCGCCGACGCGATGCGCTCGATCGAGAAGTATCACTGGCCCGGCAACGTGCGCGAGCTGGAGAACGTCATCGAGCGGATGATCGCGCTCGAAGCGTCGGACGTGCTCACCACGAAATCGTTACCCGAGCACGTCCTCCTCGGCGGCCGCATTCCGGATTCGACATTCGATCTGCCGCCCGAGGGGATCGCCCTGGAGGAACATTTGGAGGCGATTGCGAAAGTGTTCATGCTGAAGGCGCTGGAGCGGTGCGGCGGCGTGCAGACGCAGGCCGCGGAGCTGCTGAGGATGTCCTTCCGCTCGTTCCGGTACTACGCGAAGAAATACGATCTCATCCCGCGCGCGGAGGCGGAGGATTTGGTGCACGATGAGTAAGGCGTTGATGGTGACGATGCTGATGTTCGCGTGCAACAGGACGCCGGCGACGACTCCCGTGCAGACGACGCAGACACAGACACAAACGCAGGCCGGCGGGCCGCGCGTGATTTTTCCCGACAAATTTGTCGTGCATGTCGAGATCGCGGCCAACGAAGAGCTGCGCGCGCAGGGGCTGATGTTTCGCGATCAGCTGCGCCCCGGAACGGGCATGCTCTTTTTCTTTCCCGAGGATGGCGACTATCCGTTCTGGATGAAGAACACGCACATCCCGCTGGACATGATCTGGATCGACTCGAACAAAAAGATCGCCCACATCGCGCATGACGTGCCGCCGTGCAAGATCGACGATTGTCCGAACTATCCGCCGAATGCGACGGCGCGCTACGTGCTCGAGGTCGCCGGTGGCGTGGCGAAGCAGCACGCGCTGAAGAATGGCGATCAGTTGCAGTTCGCCGGCACGGAGAATGTTGTCGCCCAATAGAAGGTTCCGAGACTGCAGATCATGTTCCGGTCGCGCGGTGAAAACCTCCGAAGCGTGTTCGTTCTCTGTTTCCTGAACGTCGCGCTTTTTCTGCTCGAGCACCAGGACGGCGAAAAGTACGCGCGCCTCTTCTCCTTCCGCTGGGACGCGGTGAAGGCCGGCGAATGGTGGCGCCTCGCGACGTGGCAGTTCACGCAGGCGGGCGACGGCATGATGGAAGCGCTCGCGCTCTTCGTCACGCTGCTGCTCCTCTACATGATGGGATCGGCGCTGGAAGAAGAGTGGGGAACGTTCCACTTCGTCATGCTCTTCACGCTGTCGACTGCGACATCGGCCGGCGTCGCGGCGTGGCTCGGCATTCCGCTTCTCGCGACCTACTTCGTCTACTTCACGCTGCTGTTCGTGTACGCGTCCGCGTTTCCGCAGCAGACATTCCTGCTCTTCGGCGCGATTCCGCTGCGCATGCGCCTGATCGCTGTGTTCCTGCTGGCGATTCTCATCTACGGCGCCATCGGCGGCGCGCCGTCGAACATCGCGGCGCTTGCGGGTGCGGCGGTCGGATATCTCTACTACCTCTCGCACCGCATCCGCATCCGCTTCGTCACCGTCGAGGAAGAACAGCAGAAGCAATCGGACGTGCCGCCGGTGCGCATCGACACGACGGCGATTCAGAACGGTGCGCGTTACGCGGCGGTGAAGCAGGCGCTCGCGCGGCGCAGCGACGCGGACATCGATCATGTTCTCGCGCAGAGCGAGCGCGACATCGTGAAGGGCGTGAACATCTGCCCGCCGGCCGATTACAAGCCGGAGAACGCGGACGGCTACTGCATTCACTGCGAGGGATTCGCCGAATGCACGGCGCGCTATCTCAAGATGAACCGGCCGGAATCAACGGCGCCTGCTGCCGCTCCTGCGTCGTTGCCGTCCGAAGCGCCGATCACTCCTTAGGCGGTTCGTTCCCGCCGCCACCACCGCCCGGCCGGCGTTTTCTCCGAAAACGACGACGCTTGCGCGCGGCGGCACCTTCGCCTTGCTGCTGCGTTGCCGGAGGTGGAGTGGTGCGCGCCTCCGGCGCGCCTCGTGGTGCGCGCGGGACGCGCGCACCACTCGACTGCTGCTGCTGTGGTTGTTGCGGTTGCCCCTCCTGTGCCGGACGACCGCCGCGTCCGCGGCGGCGCCGTCTGCGCCGCGCGCCCTGGTCGCCTTCGGCTCGCGGTTGCTGCGGCTGCGGTTGCGGCGGTCGTGGCGGTGGAGTGGTGCGCGCCTCCGACGCGCCCTGAGGGGGGCGCAGGACGCGCGCACCACCACGGCGACGCTGCGGACGCTCGCCGCGCCGCGAACGTTCTTCGCGCGGCGGACGCTCTTCCTTTCGCGGGCTCGCGCCGGTGCGCTGCTCGAACTCGCGCATCTTTTTGTCCATGAAGCGGCGCGTCTGCTGCTCCTGTTTGTTGCGCGTCTCGTCGTGTCCGCAATACGGGCAGCGCTTCCACCCTTCGGGATACGTTCGTTTGCACGACGTGCAGAGGACACTTTTGGGCAGCGGCATCGAAATCGGCGCGCATTGTACACTTCGGATCGTGGATGAAAACCGGCGCAAAACGCTGCAGGCGCTGATCGGGATCGCCAGCGAATCCGCGCCGACGGCGTGTTGGGGCGATGAGCGTGCGATGGCGCTGTTGCGCTCGCAGGCCACCGCCGACGAGCTGCGCGAGGCCGGCGCGGACGAGGCGCTCATCGCGCACATCTACGCGGAGCCGCATGCCTGCTAAGTTCACGGTGAGGGTCGAAGCGCGCTTCGAAGCAGCACATTTTCTCCGCGAGTACCGCGGCATCTCCGAGCCGCTGCACGGCCATTCGTACAAAGTCGAAGCGGATTTGATCGCGCGCGGCGGCGGACTCGATGCCGACGCGATCGCCGTCGACTTCGTGAGCGCGAAGAAAAAACTCGAGACGCTCGCGAAAAAACTCGACTACGGATGCATCAACGACGTCCCGCCGTTCACGGAGGTGAATCCGAGCGCGGAGAACATCGCCGAGTGGTTCGCGCGTGAATTGCAGCGCGCTGTCGACGATGAGAACGCGCTCGTCACGTCGATCACCATTTGGGAAGGGCCGGTGAATTCGGTGAAGTTTCAGCCCTTCCCCTAGGAGCTTGCGCTGCAGAAACGAGATCTCAGGCGCGTTGCGCCGCTCGAAGCCGCAGGTCGTGGCGTGGCGACAAGCAGGCCGCAAGGCGGAGCAATCCACGCAGCCGCCCGTGGCGGCTAGTTTATGCCGCGCGCAGACGGCATCTCCGGTGCGGCCGCGCGATCCACGCCAATCGCACGGTGAGCGCGGTATAACCGGAGATCCCTCGTCTGCGCGAGGGATAAACTAAAAGAGACCCCATGAACAAGCTCCCGAATCACACTGCATTGAAAGAGTGGTCGAGTGTCGTCGACGCGCTCGCGTCGGGACGGCAGGTCATCCTCATTCGCAAAGGCGGCATCGCCGATCCGTCGTTCGGCGTCGACGCCGATCGCTTCTATCTCTATCCGACGTACTTTCATCAGGGCGAGTCGGAGTCGCGTCCACGCGTGACGATCACGCATTGGTGCGAAGTCGTGCGCACGTGGACGACGCGCGACGCCGCCGTGCTCGAACAACTCGCGCCGCAAGTCGCGTTGCCGCCGGACACGCTCGACGCGCGCTACCGCTTTCGTCCCGATCAGGCGCTGTACGTGATCGGCGTCCGCGCGTGGAAGCTCGCGCGGGCGGCGGACGTGCATTATCGCGACGAATACGGCGGCTGCAGGAGCTGGGTCAGCGTCGACGAAGAAATCGACGTCGAAGGCTCGTCGGCCGTTCTTGGAGAAGCGGAGTTGCAGTCCAGACTCGCCTCGATCGCTTCGCTGTGGAACTGATCGCCGTCGTTCTCATGGTCCTCGCCGGCGGCGCGATCGCCGTGTTCGTGATGATCGCGTTCGCGATCGCGCGCCGCGAAAACGAACAGCGTGCTTCGACTGCGCAAATGCCGTCGCAGGAACGCGATCAGATCGCAGCGTCGCTGCTCTTTCACATCGTCGCAGCGAGCGGCGCGTCGTCAGAGGACGCGATGCGCGCAGTGCGGCGCGGAGCAGGAATCGCGGCGCCGGTCACGCGAGGCATCGACGTCGCGAACTGGGCCGATCGCTATGCGCAGCTCGCGACTCCACACCAGCGGATGGGTTTGCTCGAGACGGCGGTCCAGCTCCTCCGTTCGCCCGTTCCCGTGCGGCAGTATGCGGCGCTCCTCGATCTCAGCTTCGGCCTCGGATTTCACACCGACGCGCTCGCGAAGCTGCGCGAGGTCTACGGATTCGAATACGCCGATCACGCGAAGGACGCGCGTCCGCGTCACGCCGATCGCGCGGGCGGCGGCGCGCCGTTGTTCGTGCGCGAGAAGCGCGAGTGCTCGGAATTGCTCGATGTTTTAGGAATTGCCGGGACGCCGTCGCGGCAGGAAATCACGGCCGCGTACCGGCGTCTCGTCGCGCAGCATCATCCCGACAGGTTTTACGGGGCGTCGGAGCGCGAGCAGGCGGACGCGGCCGCTCGTTTCATCGAAATCACGAGGGCCTACGAAGAGCTATTGCTTATTTATCGCGAATGATCTATTCTGCGTCGGTTTCGGGGAATACCGGCAGTTCACTGTTTGTTTGCAGCCGTTTTGCCAGCAGTTCCCTCCAGTTTACCGTAGTATTTCATTGAGAAGAGTCGCTTAAGTGGACGGACGTGTCCGGCAGCGATGACGGACGCGGGCACCCGCGTCTCGTTGCAGCCGGGTCTCAAACAGGCGCACTCCTCTCGCTAACCCGCTGTGCTGGACTGATTTGGGGAAACGTGTCCGGCCGGCAGTAACTATTTTATTTGATCATGCATCTAAATCTGCACACGGCACGAAGGTTGAAGTTTTCAGTCGTTGTCGTACGGGAGAAGCCATGAAGACCGCGGAAGCTTACGAGCACGAACAGGGATGGGATTTCGAGAAGGCGGCCATGCCGTACGTCGACTCCCTGTACAACACGGCCTACCGCATGACGCGAAACTCCGAGGACGCTGAAGACCTCGTACAGGAGACGTATCTCAAGGCCTACAAGTACTACGACAAGTTCGAAGAGGGAACGAACTTCAAGGCGTGGCTCTTCAAGATCATGAAGAACACGTTCATCAACAACTACCGGAAGAAGAAGCTCACCCCTCACAAGATCGACTTCTCGGAGATCGAAGAGTCGTACGAGCGGGTGATCCAGAAGAACGCGCCGGACCTGATTCGCGATCCGGAGAGCGAGATCTTCCAGGACATGATGGACGCGGACGTCAAGCGCGCGCTCGACTCGCTGCCGCACGACTACAAGATGGTCGTGCTGCTCGCGGACATCGAAGGCTTCTCGTACAAGGAGATCGCCGAGATCCTCGACTGCCCGGTCGGCACCGTCATGTCGCGTCTGTATCGCGGGCGCAAGATGCTCGAGCGCACGCTGCTCGACTATGCCCGCAAGTATGGATACATCCGCGGTGAAGCTGAGCCGGCCAAGATGCGCTCGCGCAAGGATGAAGTGAAGGGCCGCAAGAAGAAAGACGAAAAGGGCGAAGAGACCGACGTGCAGGAGCCGGAGGAGAGCGAAGAGGAAGTGCTGTTCGCCGAGGCCGAGGACGAAGAGTTCGAGTTCGAAGTGGAAGAGCAAGAAGAAGAGCGGTTCGAAGTCGAGTAAGAAAACGACACCGATCCTTGAAGGCCGCGCCGAGCGCGGCCTTTTTTTATTGCCGTTGCGAGGAATTCACTTGTTGGTTGCTCAGTTGCAATCACCGCGTCGCACCTCATGCCAGCGGAAGGAACAAGCAGAAATGCTTTGTGACGATTACAAACGAGTGGTCTACTTTTTCCTCGACGGTTCGGTCAGTCAACGCAGGGCTGTGGAGCTCGAGACGCATCGCAGGGATTGTCACGACTGCGATGAGCGCACGCTGGTTCATCGCAAGCTCCGCGACTTCGTGAAGAAGCGCCTTGCGCCGATCAGCGCGCCGGAGCATTTGAAAGTGCGGCTCGTGCAGTCGCTCCGCATCGCGGAGTAACATCGCCGTCTTGGCGAACGACGCGCTGATTCTCGTCTCCTCGAATCCCAACAAGGGAATCGAAGCGGAGCGCATCCTCGGCGTTCCGCTGCTGCGCGTCTCCATCGCGCTGCCGGAGATCCAGGCCGGCGACGTCGAAGAGATCACGCGCTACAAACTCGAGACCGCGAAGACGAAAGGCTACGCGCGTCTCATCGTCGAAGACGTCTCCCTCGGCTTCGACGAGCTCGGCAACTTTCCCGGTCCGTTCGTGAAGTGGCTGCTCGAAGCCGCAGGCGGAAAAGGCCTCGCCGCAATCGCGTACGCGCTCAACAATCGCGCGGCCAAAGCGCAATGCTGCGTCGGCTACTGGGACGGCTCGCAGGTTCATCTGTTCCTCGGCGAGACGGCCGGCGAAGTCCTCGTGCAGCCGCGCGGCGAACAGAAGTTCGGATGGGATGCGTGGTTTCTTCCGCGCGAGTCGAAGAAGACCTTCGCGGAGTTGAGCGCGAAAGAGAAGGACACGATCTCGCATCGTGGCAAGGCCTACCGTCAGCTCGCCGCGCACCTTGAACAGGAATCCGGACGAAAGTGAACCGGAATCTGGACACCTGCCTGTTGCAAAACCGCTACCCCGAACAGCAAACCTCGCTTGCAACTCCTGCGTATTGAAGGATGTGACGCAACGCACGACGTCACGAATGCCTGGCAGGCCGCTTGAAATATTGGCCAGTGACGAAAGGCAGGCAACTATGTGGGTCTACGACGGAGAAGAATGGACGCAGGACAACGGCAGCGAGCAATCGCGGGCAAAGCCGGAAATCCCGCCGCTTCGCTGGGATGAGCTCATGCCGGAGTTGCAGGTGATCGAAATCGTCCCGGTACGCAAGAAGACGGACGTGCCGCCGTTGCCTATGCCGTAAGCCTCGACTCATTCCCTACACTGATGAGCCGCGCGTGAAAACGCGCGGCTTTTTGTCTCGTGTGGCGCAGGCTTTCCAGCCTGCGTTCTCAGCGCGCCGGCGTGTAGCGCGCGAGGAAGTCCGACATCAGCGGCTCGATCTCATCGGGGTGGTAATTGAAGATGCGGTCGGAGTGAAAGTTCCCCTCGATGTCGAGAATGTGCAGCTCCTTCGGCTCGCTCGCCGCTTCGTACAGCGCGACCGAGTGGCGATGATGAATCAGCCAGTCGTTCTTCACGTGGATGAAGCACTTCGGCACGCGCACGTTCACGATGTCGTCGACCGCGCGGATCTTGTCGTTGCGCTTCGTGCTCCAGGCGATGCGCGGACGATGCAGCGCATTCGACATCGCGATGTGGCGATGGATCGTCAGCGGATTGATGCGCGGAACGATCATCGCGAAGTCGGCGACGGGGGAGACGAGGAGCAGCGACCCGATCGGAAGATCGTGACGCGCGGTGGTCGAGATCGCGATCGCGCCGCCGTAGGAGAAGCCGAGGAGCGTGATCGTGGAGATCGTGGAGACTTTCAGCAGCTCGGATGCGACCGCGAACACGTCGTGATGCTCGTTCGTGTTGAACGCGAACTTCCCTTCGCTCTCGCCATGTCCGCGCGGATCCATGATCGCGGTGCGGTAGCCCTGCGCGTGGATGAACTGCGCGAGACGGAGCATCGACGGATGCCGGCGATCGCGCCAAAAGCCCGGAATCACGAGCACGATCGACGGCGAGGGAGCGTCGTAGACGTCGTAGTGAATCGCCGTCCCGTCGAAGGAAAGGACGGTGCCGGTGACAGGTTCCGGAACCGGGCGAATCGCGGGCATGCTTGACATAGATGACGTCGTCTCTATGATATCGCCCGCAGTACAAAATAGTTCCCCAGCCCTTGCGCGCAACCGGCGCGCTGAAAAGTTCCTCGAATCGAGACGCAAAGTGAGGTGAGTCGGGCAACCCAGACAAACTGTTTCGTCTGAGACCGCATCATCACAAGATCCGGATGTTTCATCCGAAAAACGTAAGGAGAAAGTACGCAATGAAGAGATCCCTAGTTCTGACGCTGATCGCGCTGCTCGTGATCGGCATGCTCGCCGTCGGCTGCAAGAAGGAAGAGGCCACGTCTGACACGGCTTCGACCGACACCTCGATGACGAGCTCCAGCGACACGATGGCCACCGACACGATGGCGACCGACACGGCGACGACCACCGCCGGTTCGACCGACACGGGCGCGACGATGGACACCGCCGCCACCGGCACGACGGCGACGACCGAGACGTCCGCGACGACGGCCACCACCGCCACCCACACCTAGTTCGATCCCTGAGCTGTACCCCGAAACGCCCCGCGCAAGCGGGGCGTTTTTTTTGCTGGCACTCGTTGTGCTCACTCCTGACTTCGGTTTTTCTTCAGGGGAATCGACTGTCAAATATGAGAGGGAGGTGAGCTGGCACTCAGAAGAGTTTTGCGCACGCGGTAACCCGACAAAAACAAACAACTCGAAATGAGGAAGAAGCAATGACGAAGAAACTTCTGGCTCTTCTCGCGGCACTGACGCTCGTGATGTTCGTCGCCTGCAAGAAAGAGACGACCGAGACCAGCACCACCGAAACGACAGACACGTCGATGACGTCGTCGACGTCCGACACCGGCGCGATGACCACCGACACCTCGATGACGACCGGCACCGACACGATGGCCACCGACACGATGGGCACCGGTACGACCACCGACACGATGGGGACGAACGGCACGACGACGACTACGACGACGACCGGCACATCCGGCACGTCGTCCACGACGACGACGCACACGTAGTTCGCTGGTTTGCGAAGTGGAGCGGCGGGCTTCAGCCCGCCGCTTTTTCTTTCAGATCGCGTCGCAGCAGTTCGTACACGCGCCGCGTTTCTTCTTCGCCTTCGCGCTCGTCGCCGCTGTTGTCGATCACGTAGTCGGCCTGCCGCAGCCGCTCTTCGCGCGGCATCTGATGCGCGATCCGCCTCGTCACTTCTTCGCGCGACATCCCGCGCGAGATCGCACGCTCGATCTGCACGGCCGGCGCAACGTCGATGACCACGATCTTGTCGTAGCGTTGCCTGCCGCCCGCTTCGAGCAGCAGCGTCGCTTCGACGATGTGGATCGCATCGCCGTCCGCGTGCTCGCGCATCATCCGCTCTTCTTCCGCGATCACGATCGGGTGAATGAGCGCGTTCAGCTTCTTCGCTTCGGCCGCGTTCGCGAACGCGATGTCGGCGAGCTTCTTCCGGTTGATCTCGCCGTTCGGCAGAAGAATGCCATCGCCGTACGTTCGCATGATCGCGTCGTGTCCCGCGTTGCCCGGCCGGTACAACTTCGCGACGACCGCGTCCGCATCGATCGTCACCGCGCCGAGCTTCGCGAAGTTGCGCATGATCGTCGACTTGCCGGTCGCGATTCCTCCGGTCAGACCGACGCGCAGAATCACGCGCGTCTCCGCTCCGCAGCGGTGACTGTGTTCTTCATCAACATCGCGATCGTCATCGGTCCGACTCCGCCCGGCACGGGCGTAATCCATCCCGCGACTTCGCTTGCTGCGTTGAAGTCGACGTCGCCTGCGAGCTTGCCGGCGCCGTCTACGATAAGGCGATTGATGCCGACGTCGATGACGATCGCGCTCGGCTTGATCATGTCCGCGGTGACGAAGCGCGCCTTGCCGATCGCGGCCACGAGAACGTCCGCTTCGCGTGCGATCGCCGCGAGATCGCGCGTGCGCGAATGACAGATCGTCACGGTCGCATGGCGCTGCAGCAACAGCGCGGCGACCGGTTTCCCGACGATGTCGCTGCGTCCGATCACGACCGCGTGCTTCCCTTCGATCGGCTGTCCCGTCGACTCAATCAAACGAATCACGCCGGCGGGAGTGCATGGCGCGAGCGACGGACGGCCGAGGTGGAGCATGCCGACGTTGATCGGATGAAACCCGTCGACGTCTTTCGCGGGATCGATCGCGTCGATCACTTTCATCGGATCGATCTGCTTCGGCAGCGGGAGCTGCACGAGAATGCCGTCGACGTCGTCATCGCGGTTCAGCCGCTCCACTTCCGCGAGCAATTCCGCTTCGCTCATCGTCTCCGGATGGATGAGCTCCGTTCCCTCGAGTCCGAGCTCGCGCGCCTTCTTCGCTTTGTTGCGCACGTAAACCTCGGAGGCGGGATCGCTGCCGACGCGCACGGCCACGAGGCCTGGCCGAAATGAAAGTCGGGAAATTGCTGCCGCGACTTCTTGTTCAAGGGCGCGGGCCACGGATTTTCCGTCGATGATTTGGGCCGTCACGGCGGGCGGTTGTACCACGCTAAACCGTTGGGCGGGAATCAATTCCTTGACACCCCTTGTTGGGCAGTGTTACCGTTTTGGCCCTTTCCCGTGAGGGAGAGTGTGTTTCGTCTTTGAGCGATCCGCGGCGTCTGCGGTCCACCTCTTAGCCGCTGATCTGTCAAGGCAGTGAATAGTTTCAGGGAGAGTCATGCGTACCTATTTCCCCAAGAAGGATGACATCAAGCCGCGCTGGTTCATCATCGACGCCGAAGGCAAAGTTCTCGGCCGTCTGTCGACGACCATCGCGAACATCATCACCGGGAAGGCGAAGCCGACGTACACGCCGTTCCTCGACACCGGCGATCACGTGATCGTGATCAACGCCGAGAAGATCCTGCTGACCGGAAAGAAAGAGACGGACAAGCTGTACCGCCGTCACTCGCTCTATCCGGGCGGACTGAAGGAGCGCGCGGCTCGTTTCGTGCGCGCCGAAAAGCCCGAGACGATGATCGAAGAAGCGGTCTGGGGCATGCTGCCGAAGAACAAGATCGGCAGGAAGATGCTGAAGAAATTGAAAGTCTATCGCGGCGGAAATCATCCGCACGAGGCGCAGAAGCCCGAGCTTCTCGACGTCAAAGAGTAAACAACGGAGGATTCCTTGGCTTTGGTCGAATACTACGGAACGGGAAGACGGAAGACGTCGACGGCGCGTGTGCACATTCGTCCGGGATCGGGCGCGATCACGGTGAACCGCCGCTCGCTCGACGACTACTTCGGCAATGAAGTGCTGAAGATGATCATCAAACAGCCGCTTTCGCTCACTGAGACGGTCGACAAGTTCGACATCGTCGTCACGGTCGACGGCGGCGGTCCGAGCGGCCAGGCCGGCGCGATCCGTCACGGCATCTCCCGCGCGCTTCAGGTCTACAACAGCGAGCTCCGCAAGCGCCTCAAGAAGGCCGGACTCCTCACGCGCGACCCGCGCATGAAGGAGCGCAAGAAGTACGGCCAGCGCGGCGCGCGTGCGCGGTTCCAGTTCTCCAAGCGCTAGTCGGTTCCATGATTCTCCGGTCGCAACGTTTGTAAATCGAGACAGGAGCCACGGCTCCTGTCTTTTTGTTTCTTTCACATGCTCCATGTTCAATTTTCAATTTCGGAAGGAGGGTTCACTTGGCAGTCTCTATTACGATGAAAGAGCTTTTGGAAGCTGGCGTGCACTTCGGTCATCAGACCAAGCGCTGGAATCCGAAGATGAAGAAGTACATCTTCGGCAAGCGCAACGGGATCTACATCATCGATCTGCAGAAAACGCTAAAGCTCTTTAAGGAAGCTTCCGCGTTCATCTCGGACCTCGCGTCCGGGGGCAAACGCATCCTGTTCGTCGGCACCAAGCGCCAGGCGCAGGACGCAATTCTCGAGGAGGCCAACCGCTGCGGCATGTTCTACGTGAACAACCGCTGGCTGGGCGGCACTCTCACCAACTTCACGACCGTCCGCAAGTCGATCGAGCGCCTCAAGGAAATCGAGGCCATTCTCAACGACGCCGAGAAGGAGATGTCGAAGAAGGAGCGCGCGCAGCTCGACCACGAGCGCGAGAAGCTCCAGAAGAATCTCATCGGCATCCGTGAGATGGACGGATTGCCCGACGCGCTGTTCGTCATCGATCCGAAGAAGGAATACATCGCCGTCAAGGAAGCGAAGAAGCTCGGCATCCCGGTCGTCGCAATCGTCGATACGAATTGCGATCCCGAGGACATCGACCACGTCATTCCCGGCAACGACGATGCAATCCGCGCGATCCGTCTGTTCACGCAGAAGGTCGCCGACGCGGTCCTCGAGGGCTACAACCTCGCCGAGGAGCGCTACATCGGAACCGAGGACAAGGGTGAAGCGGCCGCGGTCGAGGCGATCCCCGCCGAAGCCACGGCTCCCGAGATGCAGGCCGCTCCGGCGGTCTGATTCCAACCTGACTTTCATTGGTGGAGGACGGGCAATCCTGCCTGTCCTCCACGTTCCTTCCCGCGGACAGGCAGGATTGCCTGTCCTCCACTCCACACTGAGGTGTTGAAATGAGCATCACTCCAGCCATGATCAAGGAGCTGCGCGAGCAGACCGGCGCCGGATTCGGCGACGTGAAGTCCGCGCTGACCGAAGCCAACGGAAACATGGAAGAGGCGACGAAGATCCTTCGCAAGAAGGGACTCGCCGCCGCGAGCAAGAAGGCCGGACGCGTGACCGCGGAAGGCACGGTCGTCGCGCACGTCGCGGGCGATACCGGTGTGCTCGTCGAAGTGAACTGCGAGACCGATTTCGTCGGACGCAACGAGAACTTCCGTGCGTTCGCTGGTGAAGTCGCGAAGGCGGTCGCGCAGAGCAGCGCGTCGACGGTCGAGGACTTTCTCAACGAGACGTGGCCGGGCGGCAGTGAGACGGTCGGTCAGAAAGTCGCCGAGCAGATCGCGTCGATCAAGGAGAACATCTCCATCCGCCGCTTCGCGCGCTACCAGTCGCCGCAGAGCGCGGTGATCGGCACGTACATCCACGGCGGCGGCAAGATCGGCGTCATGGTCGAAGTCATCGGCGTCGCCGGCAACACCGCGACGGCCGAAGTGGCGAAAGACATCGCGATGCACATCGCCGCGGCGGAGCCTCGTTTCCTCAGCCGCGCCGACGTCACGCAGAAGGACCTCGACACCGAGCGCGAGATCGCGCTCGACGCCGCGCTCAAGTCCGGCAAGCCGCAGAACATCGCCGAGAAGATGGTCGCCGGCAAGATGGAGAAGTTCTACGCCGAGGCGTGCCTCCTCGAGCAGCCGTACATCCGCGACGACAAGTCGACGGTGTCGCAGTACGTGCAGCGCCGCGGCAAAGACGCGGGCTGCGAGCTCGTCGTGACGCGCTTCACGCGCTACAAGCTCGGCGAGGGCATCGAGAAAAAGTCTGAAGATTTTGCGGCGGAAGTTGCGAGCTACATGAAGTAGTCGTAAGCACGCGTAGCATGACGAGGCGACCCCGGGACTTCGGGTCGCCTTTTTCATGAAGGCAGAGGGCAGAAGGCAGAAGGCAGAACGAAGAAGTTCTCAGTTCTGCCTTCTGCCTTCTGCCTTCTGCCTTCATCTGCTATAACCCGCACGAATGCCCGACCCCAAGTACAAGCGCATCCTCCTCAAACTCTCCGGCGAAGCGCTCATGGGCGGGCGGCGGACGGGCATCGACGCCGAAACGCTCTCCGACATCGCCGACGAGATCGCCGACGTGCAACGCCTCGGCATCGAGATCGCGATCGTCATCGGCGGCGGCAATATTTTTCGCGGCGTGACCGCGGCCACCGAAGGCATCGATCGCGTCGCCGGCGATCACATGGGCATGCTCGCGACCGTGATCAATGCGATCGCGCTGCAGGATGCGCTCGAGCGTCGATCCGTGAACACGCGCGTCACGACCGCGATCACCATGGCCGAGGTTGCGGAGCCGTTCATCCGCCGCCGCGCGATTCGCCATCTCGAAAAAGGGCGCGTCGTCATCTGCGCCGCCGGAACCGGCAATCCGTTTTTCACCACAGACTCCGCCGCCGCGCTGCGCGCCGCCGAGTTGAAGTGCGACATCATCTTCAAGGCGACGAAAGTCGACGGCATCTACACGGCCGATCCGGAGAAGCATCCCGACGCCGAGCGGCTGCCGCACGTTACATATCAGCGCGTGCTCACCGATCGCCTCGAAGTGATGGACGCGTCGGCGATCGACCTGGCACGCGCCAACAAGATTCCGATCTATATTTTCTCGCTGCGCGATAAGGGCAACATCAAACGCGCATTGCTGGGGGAAGACGTCGGCTCCATCGTCTCCGACGAGTTGCCGGCCGCGTGAGGAGTGAAGCATGGCTGCGAATGAAGTGATCAATGACGTCAAACACCGAATGGACAGCGCCATCGCGTCGCTGCACACGCATTTCAAAACGCTGCGCACCGGCCGCGCCAACGCGGCGATGCTCGACGGCGTTCTCGTCGACTACTACGGCACGCCTACGCCGATCGCGCAGGCCGCGAATGTGAAGATTCCCGAGTCCGCGCTGATCGTGGTCGAGCCGTGGGACAAGTCGATGGCCGCAGTGATCGAGAAGGCAATCCGCAATTCGGACCTCGGATTCAATCCCGCGTCGGACGGCAAAGTGATTCGCGTCCCCGTCCCGATGCTGACCGAAGAGCGCCGCAAAGACCTCGTGAAGAAGGCGCACGGGATGGCCGAGGAGTCGCGCACCGCGATCCGCCAGGTGCGCCGCGACGGCAACGACAAGCTGAAGAAGATGCTCAAGGACCACACGATCTCCGAGGACGACGAGAAGCGCGCGCTCGACGAGATTCAGAAGCTGACCGATAAGCACATCGACGACGTCGCGAACGTGTTGAAGCAGAAGGAACAGGACATCCTGGCCGTCTGACGCGCGCCAGACGGGATTGAGGATTGAGAATTGAGGATTGAGAAAGGAGGCGCGACGCACGTGATCGTGTTCTTCCCCAATCTTCAATCCTCAATCCTCAATCCGGCGCCGTCGCAATGAGCGGCGTCGTAGTGATCGTTCCCGCCGCCGGCACCGGCTCCCGTTTCGGCGGCGCGCTTCCCAAACAATTCCAGACCCTCGCCGGCAAGCCGATGATCCAGCACGTCACCGAGCGCTTCATGCATGACGCGCTCGTGTCGCGCGTCATCGTGCCGGTCGCCGATGTCCTGCTCGCGAAAATGAAGAGCAGCGATCGAGTGCGATTCGTCGCCGGCGGTGAGACGCGAATGCAGTCGGTGATTCGCGGACTCGCGGAAGCGGACGACGCGGAGTTGATCGCGGTCCACGACGCCGCGCGTCCGCTGTTCAGCATCGAGCTGTTCCACGCGGTCGTCGACGCGGCGCGCGAGTTCGGTGCCGCGCTGCCGGTGATTCCGGTCGCGGATACGATTCACCGGATGAACACGGACGGCACGGTCGCGCAGACACTCGACCGCTCGATGCTCGGCGCCGCGCAGACACCGCAGGTATTTCGCGCGCAGATCCTGCGCGACGTCCTCGCGCGCGCGCAGCGCGAAGGCATCGAGGGCACCGACGAAGCGGGACTCGCCGCGCGCTTCGGCTATCGCGTGCGCGCGGTCACGGGCGACCCGCGCAACTTGAAGATCACGATCCCCGAGGATTTCGCGATCGCGGAGTCGTACCTCGCATGATCCGCCCTGTAATACGAATAGGCCAAGGCGTCGACATTCATCCGTTCGATGCGTCCCGTCCGCTGATCCTCGGCGGCGTGCGCATCTCCGAAACGAACGGCCTCGCCGGTCACTCCGACGCCGACGCCGTGCTGCACGCGATCACCGACGCGATCCTCGGCGCCGCCGGCGCCGGCGATATCGGCCAATACTTCCCGTCGACCGATGAGCGCTGGCGCAACGCGGACTCGCGCGTGTTCATCATCGAAGCGCGGCGCATTCTCGACGAGATGGAGGCGGAGATCACGAATCTCGACATTACGGTTATCGCGCAGCAGCCGAAGCTCTCGCCGCATCGCGACGCGATGGTGGCGTCGATCGCGCAACTGCTCGACTTGCCGGAAGGTCACGTGAACGTGAAAGCGACGACCACCGATCACCTCGGCTTCATCGGCCGGGGCGAAGGAATCTGCGCGATGGCGATTATTGCGATCGAGGTGGGAGCGTGAGCGTTCGCGTCCGCTTCGCACCTTCGCCGACGGGACACTTGCACGTCGGCGGCGCGCGCACCGCGATTTTTAACTGGCTCTTCGCGCGCCATCACGACGGCACGTTCATCATCCGCGTCGAGGACACCGACCAGGCGCGCTCGACGCTCGAGTCGGAAGCGATGGTGCTCGATGATCTGCGCTGGCTCGGCCTCGCGTGGGACGAAGGTCCGTACCGCCAGAGCGAGCGTCTCGATTTCTACGCGCGCCTCAGCCGCGAGCTGCTCGAGCGCGGCGTCGCATATCGCTGCTACTGCAGCGAAGAAGAGCTCGAGCAGAAACGCAAGCAGGCGGAGATCGACGGACGTCCGCCGCACTACGACTTGAAGTGCTGGTTCAATCGACGAGACGACGACGCGCCGCACGCGATCCGTTTTCACGTGCCTGACGACGGAGACGTCACGATCAACGATCTCATTCGCGGCGAGATCACCTGGCGCAAGGAATCGCTCGGCGATTTCATCCTGATCCGTTCCGGCGGTTTTCCGATCTACAACTTCTGCGTCGTCGCCGACGATCACGACATGCGGATCACGCACGTCATTCGCGCCGAGGAGCATCTGACGAACACGCATCGCCAGGTGCTGATCTATCGCGCGATGGGTTGGGACGTGCCGGAGTTCGCGCACGTCTCGCTGATCCTCGGGCAGGACCGGTCAAAGCTCTCGAAGCGCCACGGCGCAACTTCCGTGAATGCATACGCGGACGAAGGCTATCTGCCCGACGCGATGTTCAACTACCTCACGCTCCTCGGCTGGTCGTCGCCCGACGCGAAGGAAGTGTTCTCGCGCGACGAAGCGATCGCGAGCTTCTCACTCGATCGCGTGAATTCCGCGCCGGCGGTATTCGACTCGCAGAAGCTCGATTGGCTGAACGGACAGTACATTCACGCGATGAGCGCGAGCGACCTCGTGCCGCTCGTACGCAAATTCTTCGACGCGCCGTGGCTCGAAGAAGGCATCGACGTCGTGAAGACGAGCGTGCATCGGCTCACGCAGTTCTCGGATGCGCTGAAGTTCGTCGTCGAATACACGCCGCCCTCGGTCGATCGCGAGTTTGCGACGAAGCTTGCGGACGAATTGCGCACGAACGGCACACCGACGGACGCGGACACGTATCACGCGATGGTCGAGAGGCTGAAGGCCGCGACGGGATTGAAAGGCAAGGCGCTGTTCATGCCGCTGCGCCTCGCGATCACGGGGCTCGATCACGGGCCGGAGCTCGTGCGCTCGATTCCGCTGCTGCGGCACGCGAGCGAAGTCGATTCGCGCGTGCTCTCGCCGCTTTCACGAGTCGAGCGATGTATCGCCTGATTCGCGAGCTTCTCTTCCGCCTCGACGCGGAAGAAGCGCACGAATTCACGACGCGTCAGATGATGGCGCTGCAGGAGATTCCGATCGTGATGCGCGCGATCTCGCGGATCTGCCGCGCGGAAAACCCGCGGACGTTGTTCGGCCTGCGCTTCCGCACGCCGATCGGGATCGCTGCCGGCTTCGACAAGAACGCGCTGCTGATGCCGTTCCTCGCTGCGCTCGGATTCGGATTCGTCGAAGTCGGCACCGTCACGCTGCGCCCGCAGCCGGGCAATCCGCGGCCGCGCCTCTTTCGTGGTCCCGAGGCGTTGATCAACCGGATGGGCTTCAACAACGATGGCGCCGATGCGATCGCCGAACGCTTGCGAGAGTGGAGGACAGCCAATCCTGCCTGTCCTCTCTTCGTCAACGTCGGAAAAAACCGGGACGTCCCCCTGGAAGGCGCGGTCGAGAATTACGTCGAATGCTATCGCCGCGTGGCGCCGCACGCGGACGCAGCGGTGCTCAATCTTTCCTCGCCCAACACGCCGGGGTTGCGCGATCTGCAAAAGCCCGAACATCTCGAAACGCTGTTGAATGCAGTGCGATCCGTGCGTAGCGGACCAATCCTCATCAAGATCGCGCCCGATCTCGACGACGTGCAGATCGCGGAGATCTGCGAGATCTGCGTGCGACTCGCCGACGGCATCATCTGCACGAACACGACGATGATCAGTGGAGCGGCGGGCTCTCAGCCCGCCGGACTCTCCGGCAAGCCGCTGCTGCGAAAATCCACGGATGTGCTCGCGAAAGTGCGCGCTCGCGTCGGCGCGGAGTATCCGCTCATCGGCGTGGGCGGTGTCTTCACGAAGGACGACGTTCGCGAGAAGATCGCCGCGGGAGCGAATCTCGTGCAGCTTTACACATCCTTCATTTATGAAGGCCCGATGATCGCGAAGAGGCTGGCGTGATTATTTACGGCGTGAACCCGGTTCTCGAAGCGATTCGCTCGCATCCCGATCGCCTTCGCTACGTCGCGGTCGCGCGCGAACAGAGTGCACGCCTGCAGAAAGTGATCGAGGAAGCGAAGCGATCGAATGTCGCCGTGCGCACGCTGCCGGCGCAGCAGATCGACAAGCTCGCCGGACGAGGCGTGCATAACGGCGTCGTCGCCGAAGTGCATGAGGCCGCGTACGCCGACTTCGACGACGTGATCGCGCGCGACGAAACGAAGTTCGTTCTCATCCTCGACGGCATCACCGATCCGCAAAACTTCGGCGCGATTCTGCGCGTTGCCGACGGCTTCGCCGTCGATCTCGTCGTGATCCCCGAGCACGACAGCGTCGGCTTGACACCGGCGGCCGTCAAAGCATCGGCGGGTGCGTCGGAGTGGGTCGCGGTCGCTCAAGTCACGAATCTCGCGCGCACGATCGAGGCGCTGAAGAAGCGCGACTACTGGGTTTACGCGGCCGCGGCGAACGGCGACCGCGCGGACAAGATCGATTTCAGCGGGAAAGTCGCGCTCGTCATGGGGAGCGAGGGGAAAGGCGTGCGGCGAAACGTGCTCGAGCACTGTGATCGTGTCGTTTCGATCCCGATGTTTGGCCACGTCGATTCGTTCAACGTCGCGTCCGCCGCGGCGGTTTTGTGTTACGAGGTCGTGCGACAAACGCGAAAATAGTGATTTCTCAGTGGTGCGTCGACCTCGCGTTGAGGTCCTTCGACCTCGCGTTGAGGTCCGTCGACCTGGCGTTGAGGTCCGCCGACCTCACGTTGAGGTCCGTCGACCTCACGTTGAGGTCCGCCGACCTCACGTTGAGGTCCGTCGACCTCACGTTGAGGTCCGTCGACCTCGCGTTGAGATCCGCCGACCTCACGTTTGAGGTCCGTCGACCTCGCGTTGAGGTCCGTCGACCTCACGATTGAGGTCCTTCGACCTCGCGTTGAGGTCCGTCGACCTCACGATTGAGGTCCTTCGACCTCGCGTTGAGGTCCGTCGACCTCGCGTTGAGGTCCGTCGACCTCACGATTGAGGTCCTTCGACCTCGCGTTGAGGTCCGTCGACCTCACGATTGAGGTCCGTCGACCTCGCGTTGAGGTCCGTCGACCTCACCATTGAGGTCCGTCGACCTCGCGTTGAGGTCCGTCGACCTCACGATTGAGGTCCTTCGACCTCACGTTGAGGTTCGCCGACCTCGCGTTGAGGTCCGTTGACCTCGCGTTGAGGTCCGCCGACCTCACGGTTGAGGTCGCGATCTCACGGTTGAGGTCCGTCGATGTCACGATCAGGGTCGCCGATTTACGGTGTGATCCGCCCGCTACCCGGATGAAATATCAGTTACTTGCCTCCCGTTCAGCCTTTCTGCTATAACCCGCAGTTCTTCGGCCGCCGCGCTGCAGCTCCACCTTCTGCTTTACCGGTACAGGCTGAATGTGTCTTTGAAAACGTGAGAAGTCGGTGCTGGCATAGCTCAGTTGGTAGAGCAGCTGATTTGTAATCAGCAGGTCGCGGGTTCGAGTCCCGTCGCCAGCTCCAGAGAAAGCACAGCGGAGAGTTGGCTGAGCGGTCAAAAGCAGCAGACTGTAAATCTGCCGGGCCACGCCCTACGGAGGTTCGAATCCTCCACTCTCCACCAATGCGGGAGTAACTCAGTTGGTAGAGTCACAGCCTTCCAAGCTGTTGGTCGCGGGTTCGAGCCCCGTCTCCCGCTCCAAAAGCCGCTCACGGCGGAATTGAGAATTGAGAATTGGGAATGGTAAATTGAGGAAAACGGCAAGCTCGCTCAATTCACAGTCCTCAATTCTCCATTCTCAATTCTGCGGCGCGAAGCGACGCAGTAGGTGCCCTCGTAGCTCAGGGGTAGAGCACGTCCTTGGTAAGGACGGGGTCACGAGTTCAAATCTCGTCGAGGGCTCCAGTTCAAAATCGTTCGAACCACGGAGTAAGCCATGGCAGCGCAGCGCGAGATCATCACGCTCCAGTGCACCGAGTGCAAGCGGCGTAATTACACGACCACGAAGAACAAGAAGACCACGACCGAGAAGCTGGAGCTGAAGAAGTTCTGCCGGCACGATCGGAAGCGGACTGTTCATCGCGAAACCAAGTAAGGGAATTTCACGGGAAAGCAATGCTTTCTCAGCCATTTGCGGCAACTGCAGGCCAATAGCTCAATTGGCAGAGCAGCGGTCTCCAAAACCGCAGGTTGGGGGTTCGAGTCCCTCTTGGCCTGCCAAATTTCATCGGCAGTTCTCCGCTGTGGTAGGCACAGTCGAGAACTGTCTCGGGGTTTTTGATGGCAGAAGACAACAACGACAACAAGCTGGTGGCGAAACCGAAGCAGTGGGTGGCCTCGACGCGCGAGTTCTTCGGCGACGTGTCGGCGGAAATGAAGAAGGTCACGTGGCCGACGCGCTCGGAAGTCGTCGGCACGACCGCGGTCGTCATCGTTTCGACGCTCGTGTTCGCGGTGTTCCTCTGGGGCTGCGACGTCTTCTTCTTCAAGGCCACCAACTTCATCTTCACGAAGTTCTCAGGCAGCTAACGCAATGGTAGAAGCGGGTCAGAAGCAGTGGTACATCGTCCACACCTACTCCGGTTTCGAGGAGCGGGTGAAGGAGAACCTCACCCAGCGCATCGACGCCCTCGGCATGCGCGAGAAGTTCGGCGAGATCAAGATCCCGACCGAAACGCTCGTCGAAATGAAGTCGGGCAAGAAGCGCGAAGTGCAGCGCAAGTTCTTCCCCGGCTACATCCTCGTCGAGATGGAGATGTCGGACGAGGGGTGGCACCTGGTCAAGAACACGCCGAAGGTGACGGGCTTCGTCGGCACCGGCAAGAAGCCGACGCCGCTCACGCCGGAAGAGGTCGACCAGATCCTGACGCAGGTCGTGACGACGAAGGAAAAGCCGAAGCCCAAGCACGTCTACGAGCACGGCGAGCACGTGCGCATCATCGACGGCCCCTTCACCAACTTCACCGGCGTGGTGGAGGAAGTGAACCTCGACCGCAACACATTGAAAGTCATGGTCACGATCTTCGGCCGGTCGACGCCGGTCGAGCTGGATTTCCTGCAGGTGACGAGATACGACGCGACGGAGGAGCCGGCAGGCGCGCCGAAGCGGTAACGAGAAGGTTCGAAGCTCGAGGTGCCAATTAAGAATGACGAATTGTTAGCTCTTAATTCGAACCTCGAAATTCGAACTTCTAACAGGACAGTTTAATCATGGCAAAAAAAGTTACCGGATATATCAAGCTCCAGATCCCCGCCGGCCAGGCCACTCCCGCCCCGCCCGTCGGTCCCGCGCTCGGTCAGCACGGCGTGAACATCATGGAGTTCTGCAAGACGTTCAATGCGCGCACGGCGAAGGACCAGGGACTCATCATCCCGGTCGTCATCACCGTCTACTCCGACCGCACGTTCACGTTCATCACCAAGACGCCGCCCGCGGCGGTGCTGCTGCTCAAGGCCGCCGGCATTCAGAAGGGCTCCGGCGTCCCGAACAAGAACAAGATCGGTCAGGTGACGCGCAAGCAGGTCGAGGACATCGCCCGTCTCAAGATGCCCGACCTCAACGCCGCAAGCGTCGAAGCGGCCATGAAGACCGTCGAAGGCACGGCCCGTTCCATGGGGATGGAAGTCGTCGACTAAGACCTATAGGTCCTACAGGTCCTGTACGACCTATAGGTCCTATGAGAAACGCCACAGCGCGTAGCTGCGGCAACCAATGTAGGAGGCTGGCGACAGCCGCTAACACTACAAGGAGGAAATTTGGCCAAACACGGCAAGAAGTATCGTGCTGCCGCGGAGAAGGTCGAGCAGCGTCCGTATCAGTTGGACGAGGCGTTCGGGTTGCTCAAGCAACTCGCCTACGCCAAGTTCAATGAGACGGTCGAGCTCTCCATGCTCCTCGGCGTCGATCCCAAGCACGCCGATCAGATGGTCCGAGGAACGACCGTGCTTCCGCACGGAACCGGCCAGACCAAGCGGGTGCTCGTGATCGCACAGGGCGATAAACAGCGTGAGGCGCAGGACGCCGGCGCGGATCTCGTGGGCGGCGACGACATGGTCGAGAAGATTCAGGGCGGTTGGACTGACTTCGACGCCGTCATCGCGACGCCCGACATGATGCGCTCCGTCGGCAAGCTCGGAAAGGTCCTCGGTCCGCGCGGACTGATGCCCAATCCGAAGACCGGCACCGTCACGTTCGACATCACCAAGGCAATTCAGGAGATCAAGGCCGGCAAGGTGGAGTTCCGCGTCGACAAGACGTCGATCATTCACGTTCCGGTCGGAAAGATCTCGTTTTCCGCCGATCAGCTGAAGGACAACGCCTCGGCGATCATCAACGCCGTTCGCAAGGCGAAGCCGCCGGCGGCGAAAGGGAAGTACGTCCGCTCGATTTACATCTCGTCGACGATGAGCCCGTCGGTTGCGATCGACACGGCCATCGCCGAGGCCAAGACGGAATAGGGGAGACCGCATGAAAACACGCCAGGAAAAAGCGGAAGCGATCTCTGAATTCACCGAAGGCATCGGCTCGGCCACGAACGCGTTCGTGCTCGACTTCAAGGGCATCACCGTTCCGCAGGTCACCGAGCTGCGCAAGCAGGTCCGTGAGTCGGGATCGGAATACGTCGTCATCAAAAACACGCTCGCGCTCATCGCCGTCAAAGACACGCCGCTGACGAAGCTCAGCGGACACTTCAGCGGCATGACCGCGGTCGCCTACAACACGACCGACGCGGTCGCGCTGGCGAAAGTGCTGACCAGGTTCGCCAAGGACGTTCCCGCCGTGCAGTTCAAGGGAGCGATGCTGGGCGGACAGGTCGTCGCCGCGACCGAGGTGCAGAACATCGCGAACCTGCCGTCGCGCGAAGAGCTCGTGTCCAAGCTGTTGTACCTGCTGCAGTCGCCGATCCGCGGTCTCGCGACCGTGCTCGCGGCGAACATTCGCAATCTTGCGGTCGTCATCGACCAAATCGCAAAACAGAAAGAGACGGCTTAGCGCCGTCAAGGAAAAAATTGGAGGAAGAAATGGGCGTTTCCACTGAAGATTTCGTGAAGCAAGTTGAGTCGATGACGGTGCTCGACCTCGCCAACCTCGTGAAGGCGCTGGAAGATCGCTTTGGTGTTTCCGCTGCCGCCGCCGCGCCTGTCGCGGCTGCCGCCGGGCCTGCCGCTGCCGCGGCCGCGCCGGTGGAAGAGCAGACCGAGTTCACGGTCACGCTCAGCGAAGTGGGCGACAAGAAGATCAACGTCATCAAAGCCGTCCGCGAGGTCACCTCGCTCGGTCTGAAGGAAGCCAAGGACCTCGTCGAAGGCGCGCCACAGACCATCAAAGAAGGTGTCTCCAAGGAAGAGGCCGAGAAGATCAAGAAGGCCTTCGAAGACGCCGGCGCCAAAGTCACGGTCAAATAGTTCGGTTTCAACCATTCCGGGCGGTGCAATTTGCATCGCCCGGAATGGCGTTTTGTTAGACAAAATGAACGCAGAACGCAGAACGCAGAACGTAGAATTGAGAAAAGGCTCGGCTCCCGCTGCGCTTCTTTCTTAATTCTTCATTCTGCGCTCTGCGTTCTGCGTTCAACATCTCACCGGGCCAGAGAGGGGGGGAGCGGCCTTCTCATAGCGCCCGCAAATCGCGTGAACACCGTGCTGCGTCGCCTGCAGCGCGGCCTCACCTAGAACGCGACATAGGGAGTTCCATCGAATGAACGGAGCCATGCCGAAACAGGAGCCGGTTCGTCACGACTTCTCGAAGATTCGCAGCTATATGGCGCTGCCGAATCTCATCGACGTCCAGAGAAAATCGTACGAGCGTTTCCTGCAGATGAACCTCCTCCCCGAGGAGCGTGAGGACACCGGACTGCAGTCGGTGTTCACCAGCGTTTTCCCCTTCAGCGATTTCCGGGAGACCTGCTCGCTCGACTTCGTCCGCTACTCCATCGGCAACTGGGAGTGCAAGTGCGGTCAGCTCAAGGGCCTCGAGCACCTGCGCATGACCTGCGCGAACTGCGGCAACAAGATCATCACCGACCACCCGCACGAAGAGACGGTCAACTGCCCGTCGTGCGGCGTCATCAACAAGAACCGCGTCGAAGTCTGCGACATCTGCGGCAACCCCGTCGATTTGCAGATGAAGTACTCCGTCGAGGAGTGCCAGGAGCGCGGCATGAGCTACAGCGTTCCGCTGAAGGTCACCTTCCGCCTGTTCGTCTATGACAAGGATCCGGACACGGGCGTGAAGCACATGCGCGACGCCAAGGAAGAGGAAGTCTTCTTCGGCGACATCCCGCTGATGACGGACAACGGAACGTTCATCATCAACGGAACCGAGCGCGTCATCGTCTCGCAGCTCCACCGCTCGCCCGGCGTCTTCTTCACGAAGGAAAGCGCGCACACCTTCCTCGCGAAGATCATTCCGTACCGCGGCTCCTGGGTGGAGTTCGAGTACGACCAGAAGAACATCCTCTACGTCCGCATCGACCGCAAGCGCAAGTTCCTCGGAAGCGTTTTCCTCCGCGCGCTCGGTCTCACCACGGACGAAGAGATCCTGCGCCAGTTCTACACGCCGATCAAAGTGCACGTCGACGATAAGGGCGCCGAGCTCTCGTTCGATCGCCGCGTGCTCGATCAGGAAGAGGCGAAGGAGCGGCACTCGATCCGCGGCCGCCGCGCCGTCCGCACCGTCTTCGGCGGCATCAAGCTCGATCAGAAGATGGCGGATGCGCTGACGAAGAACAACGAGGCGCGCGTGAAGATCGAATACACCGCGCTTGAAAAGGCCGTGTTCCTCGGCGACGTCGTCGACGTCAACACCGGCGAAGTGCTCTTCGAAGCCAGCGAGAACGTTCCTGCCGACTGGGCGGACACGCTCCGCGAGCACAACGTCAAAGAGATCGACGTCATTTTCCCGGAGTGGGATCTCGTCAGCGACATCCTGCTCAACACCGTTCGCAAGGACACGTCGAAGGCATTCGAAGCGGCGATCATCGAGATCTACCGCCGCATGCGTCCGGGCGATCCTCCGACGCTCGAGTCGGCGAAGGCGCTCTTCGAAGGCATGTTCTTCGACGCGCGCAAGTACGACTTCTCGCGCGTCGGCCGCTTCAAGTTCAACATCAAGCTCGACCTCCAGTCGCCGGTCACGCAGAAGACGATGACGCCGGAAGATTTCTATGTCGTCATCAACTACCTGCTCCGCCTGCGCAAGGACGTCGGCCGCGTCGACGACATCGACAACCTCGGCAACCGCCGCGTCCGTGCAGTCGGCGAGTTGCTCGAAAACCAGTTCCGCATCGGCCTCGTGCGCATGGAGCGCGCGATCAAAGAGAAGATGTCGGTGCATCAGGACATCGACTCGGCGATGCCGCACGACCTGATCAACTCCAAGCCCGTCATCGCGGCGATCAAGGAGTTCTTCGGCTCATCGCAGCTCTCTCAGTTCATGGACCAGACGAATCCGCTGAGCGAAGTGACGCACAAGCGCCGCCTGTCGGCCCTCGGACCGGGCGGTCTGTCGCGCGAGCGCGCCGGATTCGAAGTCCGCGACGTCCACCCGACGCACTACGGCCGCATCTGCCCGATCGAGACGCCGGAAGGTCCGAACATCGGACTCATCTCGTCGCTCGCGTGCTATGCGCGCATCAACGAATACGGCTTCATCGAGTCGCCGTACAAGAAGGTGCAGGACGGCCGCGTGCTCGATCACTACCGCGTGGTGAAAGTCGGCGACGCCAACTTCACCCTCGGACAGATCGTCGAGAAGCGCGAGCTGCAGAAAGAAAACAACCGCATCGCGAAAGAGAACGCGGCGATGGCCGGCGGCAAGAAGAAGTCTCTCTTGCAGTCTGCCGAAGCCGAGCCGTACGCGTTCTACCTCTCCGCGTGGGATGAAGAGCGCTACACGATCGCGCAGGCCAACGTGATGCTCGACGACGAGGGCAACCTCGTCCACGATCGCGTCATCGCGCGTCAGTCGGGCGACTTCGTCTCGATCGAAAAAGAGAAGGTCGACTTCATCGACGTCTCGCCGAAACAGCTCGTGTCCGTCGCCGCTTCGCTCGTTCCGTTCCTCGAGAACGACGACGCGAACCGCGCGCTCATGGGCGCGAACATGCAGCGCCAGTCCGTGCCTCTTCTCCGCACCGAGTCGCCGCTCGTCGGCACCGGCATGGAGAACGTGGTCGCGAAAGACTCCGGCGCAGTCGTGCAGTGCAAGCGCGGCGGTGTCGTCGATCTCGTCGACTCCAACCGCATCATCGTCCGCGTCGAAGCCGAGGACGCCGAGACCGGCGAGACCAAGGAATTCGGCGCCGACATCTATCAGCTCATCAAGTTCAAGCGCTCGAACCAGAACACCTGCATCGCGCAGAAGCCGGTCGTGCGTGAAGGTCAGCGCGTGCGCAAGGGTCAGGTCCTCGCGGACGGTCCCTGCACCGACGCCGGCGAGCTCGCCCTCGGCCGCAACATCCTCGTGGCCTTCATGCCGTGGCGCGGCAACAACTTCGAAGACGCGATCCTCGTCTCCGAGAAGTTGGTCAAAGAGGATTACTACACCTCGATTCACATCGAAGAGTTCGAGATCGAAGCGCGCGACACGAAGCTCGGTCCCGAAGAAATCACCCGCGACATTCCGAACGTCAGCGAGTCCGCGCTGCGCGATCTCGACGAGAGCGGCATCATCCGCATCGGCGCGACCGTCAAGCAGGGCGACATCCTCGTCGGCAAGGTCACGCCGAAGGGCGAGACGCAGCTCACCCCCGAAGAGAAGCTGCTCCGCGCGATCTTCGGCGAGAAGGCCGGCGACGTTCGCGATGCATCGCTCAAGACGCCTCCCGGAATCGAAGGCACGGTCGTCGACGTGAAGATCTTCTCGCGCAAGGGTGTCGACAAAGACATGCGGGCGAAGTCGATCGAAGAAGGCGAGATCGAGCGGATGAATCGCAACATCCAGGACGAGATCCGCATCATCACCGACGTCCGCAACAAGCGCATCGCGGACGTGCTCGCGGAGAAGAAGCTGCAGCGCGACGTGGTCGACTTCAAGACCGGCGACGTGCTCGTCCGCAAGGGCGAGGCCGCCGATCGCGAAGTCGTCAATCGCCTCAGCCGCCGCGAGCTGCTCGCGCTGCCGGTCGACGAAGAGACGCGCGAGACCGTGCGGATGTTCGTCGAGCGCGCCGAGAACCGCATCCGCGTGCTGGAGCAGAAAGCCGAAGAGCGGCGCGAAGACCTGCAGAAGGGCGACGAGTTGCCTCCCGGCGTCATCAAGATGATCAAGGTTTACGTCGCCATGAAGCGCAAGCTTTCGGTCGGCGACAAGATGGCCGGACGCCACGGAAACAAAGGCGTCATCAGCCGCATCCTCCCCGAGGAAGACATGCCGTACATGCCGGACGGCACGCCGGTCGAGATCGTTCTCAACCCGCTCGGCGTCCCCTCGCGCATGAACGTCGGTCAGATTCTCGAGACGCACCTCGGATGGGCCGCGCGCTCACTCGGTCTCCACTTCTCGACGCCCGTGTTCGACGGCGCGACCGAGGCGGAGATCAAGCTGCAGCTCACGGCCTCGGGACTGCCGCTCGACGGCAAGACCGATCTTTTCGACGGCATGACCGGCGAGAAGTTCGAGCAGAGAGTCTGCGTCGGCTACATTTACATGCTCAAGCTCTCGCACTTGGTCGACGACAAGATTCATGCGCGTTCGATCGGACCCTATTCGCTCATCACCCAGCAGCCGCTTGGTGGCAAGGCGCAGTTCGGCGGCCAGCGTTTCGGAGAGATGGAAGTGTGGGCGCTCGAAGCGTACGGCGCTGCCTACACGCTGCAGGAGCTGCTCACCGTCAAGTCGGACGACGTCGAAGGCCGCTCGAAGATCTACGAGGCCATCGTCAAGGGCGATGTTCCGGATGATCCGGGACTGCCGGAGTCGTTCAACGTGCTCGTTCGCGAGCTGCAGTCACTCTGTCTCGATGTCGAGCTGTTGAAAGAATAGGTGAGTCATGGGACGCAAAATGACGCTGTCTCGCATGCCGAACACCTCATGCCGTGCCTGTCACGGCATGGGCGCGATCCGCATGACCGTGCATTTCTACAGCGGCGACCAGGAATGGGAAGCGCCATGCTGGGAGTGTTACGGCAACGACGTCAAAGTGAACTTCCCTTCACCGAACACGACCGATAACTGACGAAACCTGTGGAGGACAGGCACTCTTGCCTGTCCCTCACAAGGGAGGCACTGAATGGAGTCATTCAACGCACTGTTTCAACCGGCAAAACCGCAGGCGATCAACGATTTCAACGCCATCAAGATCAGCCTCGCATCTCCGGAGAAGATCCGGTCGTGGTCGTACGGCGAAGTCACGAAGCCGGAGACGATCAACTACCGTACCTTCAAGCCGGAGCGCGACGGCCTGTTCTGCGCGAAGATCTTCGGCCCGATCACCGACTGGGAGTGCTTGTGCGGTAAGTACAAGCGCATGAAACACCGCGGCGTCATCTGCGACAAATGCGGTGTCGAAGTCACCAAGTCGAAGGTCCGCCGCGAGCGCATGGGCCACATCGAGCTGGCGTCGCCGGTGTCGCACGTCTGGTTCTTCAAGGGCCTGCCGTCGCGCATCGGACACCTGCTCGACATCTCCCTGCGCGATCTCGAGCGCATTCTCTACTTCGAGTCGTACGTCGTCATCGACACCGGTGACCTCGAAGGCGTGATTCACGAGAAAGAGCTTCTCCCCGAGGAGAAGTATCGCGAGATGCGCTCGCAGTACGGCGATGTATTCGTCGCAAAGATGGGCGCGGAGGCGATCAAAGAGCTGCTCCGCCGCGTCAACGTCGAAGAGCTCAGCGACGAGCTGCGCCTGATCATGCGCACCGAGACCTCGCAGATCAAAAAGCTGAAAGCGGCCAAGCGGCTCAAAGTCGTCGACGCGTTCCGCAAGTCGGGTCATCGTCCCGATTGGATGATCCTCGACGTGATTCCGGTCATTCCGCCGGAGCTCCGTCCGCTCGTTCCTCTCGACGGCGGCCGCTTCGCGACGTCCGATCTCAACGATCTCTATCGCCGCGTCATCAACCGCAACAACCGTCTCAAGAAGCTCCTCGAGCTGCGCGCGCCGGACGTCATCGTCCGCAACGAAAAGCGCATGCTCCAGGAAGCAGTCGACGCGCTCTTCGACAACGGCCGTCGCGGCCGCGTGCTCAAGGGCTCCAACAACCGTCCGCTCAAGTCGCTCTCCGACACGCTCAAGGGCAAGCAGGGACGCTTCCGTCAGAACCTGCTTGGGAAACGTGTGGACTATTCGGGCCGCTCGGTCATCGTCGTCGGTCCGGAGCTTCGTCTGCACCAGTGCGGCTTGCCGAAGAAGATGGCGCTCGAGCTCTTCAAGCCGTTCATCTATCACAAGCTCGAGCAGCAGGGACTCGTCGGCACGATCAAGGCCGCGAAGGAGCTCGTCGAGCTGCAGACCAACGAAGTGTGGGACGCGCTCGAGAGCGTCATCAAAGAGCATCCGGTTCTTCTGAACCGCGCGCCGACGCTGCACCGCCTCGGCATTCAGGCTTTCGAGCCGGTCCTTGTCGAAGGCAAGGCGATCAAGATTCATCCGCTCGTCTGCACCGCGTTCAACGCCGACTTCGACGGCGACCAGATGGCCGTTCACGTGCCGCTGTCGCCGAAGGCACAGGTCGAGTCGCAGGTGCTGATGCTCGCGTCGAACAACATCCTCTCGCCGGCGCACGGCAAGCCGCTCGCGGTTCCGTCGCAGGACCTCGTTCTCGGCTGCTACTACCTGACCAAGGCGAAGCCGGGCGCGAAAGGCGAGGGCAAGATCTTCGGCAACGAAGACGACGTGATGATCGCGTTGCAGGCCAATGAAGTCGAGCTGCTGACGGCGATCCGTGTGCGTCTGTCCGGCCGCTTCATGGATCTGACCAAGCACTTCAACGACCAGGACATCGTCCACTGCGAAGTGCAGGACCTCAATCGCAAGATCGTCGAGACCACCGTCGGCCGCGTCATCTTCAACACCCATCTCCCGGAAGAGATCCCGTACATCAACGGACTCCTCAAGAAGAAGGGGCTGCAGGACCTCGTCAACTACTGCTTCATCAACTACGGCAACGATCTCACCGTGCAGATGCTCGATGACCTCAAGGACCTCGGCTTCCTCTACGCGACGAAAGCCGGCGTCTCCATCGGCGTCGACGACATGGTCATCCCGGCGCGCAAGCAGGAGATCGTGGAGAACGCCCGCCGCGCGGTGCTCGAGGTCGAGCGCCAGCGCCTCGACGGTGCGATCACGCAAGGCGAGCGCCACAACAAGATCATCGACATCTGGCATCGCGCGACCGAGACCGTGTCGGACGAGATGTTCTCCGACATGCGCCGTGTCGAAGCCGAGAGCGGCGAGTTCAACCCCATCTTCATGATGGCCGACTCCGGCGCCCGCGGATCGAAGGAACAGGTTCGTCAGCTCGCCGGCATGCGCGGACTGATGTCCAAGCCGTCCGGCGAAGTCATCGAGACACCCATCACCGCGAACTTCCGCGAAGGCCTCTCGGTGCTGCAGTACTTCATCTCCACGCACGGCGCGCGCAAGGGTCTCGCCGACACCGCGCTCAAGACCGCCGACTCCGGTTACCTCACGCGCCGTCTCGTCGACGTAGCGCAGGACGTCATCATCACCGAGCAGGATTGTGAGACCTTCGACGGCATCGTCGTCACTCCGATCATGGAAGGCGGCGACATCCTCGAGCCGCTGCGCGACCGCATCGTCGGCCGCATTGCGCAGGAAGACGTCTACGATCCGCTCACCGGCGATCAGCTCGTGGCGCAGAACGAAGAGCTCTCCGACGATTTGGCGAACGCGATCCAGGAAGCGGGTATCGAGCAGGTCAAGATCCGTTCGGTGCTCACCTGCGAAACGCGTCGCGGTGTGTGCCGCCGCTGCTACGGCCGCAACCTCGCGAGCGGCAAGCTCGTCGAGATCGGCGAGGCCGTCGGCGTCATCGCCGCCGAGTCGATCGGCGAGCCCGGCACACAGCTCACGATGCGTACGTTCCACGTCGGTGGTACCGCGTCGCGCGTGTCCGAGCAGTCGAAGCACGAGGCGACGTCGCCCGGCCGCGTGCAGCTCGTCAACGTCACCACGGTTACGAACAAGAACGGCGATCTCGTCGTCATCAACCGCAACGGCAAGCTGCTCATCCTCGAAGACGTCCAGACACGGAAGGGCAAGAAGGCCGCGGAAATTCATCTCGCGCCGCGTGAGAAGGAGCGCTACGCGCTCGTCTACGGCTCGACCCTGAAAGTCACTGAAGGCCAGCACGTCCAAGCGGGACAAGCTCTCGTCGAGTGGGATCCGTTCACGTCGGCCGTGCTCACCGAAGTCGGCGGCAAGGTCGCCTTCAAGGACATCGTCGAAGGCGAGAACGTTCGCGAAGAGACCGACAAAGTCACCGGTCTCACGCAGATGGTCATCGTCGAGTCGGCGACCGCCGAGAAGCGCACACCGACCCTCATCATCAAAGCCGGAAAGGGCGAAGAGAAGAAGTACCTCCTCCCCACCGGCGCGCACGTCATGGTGCACAACGGCCAGGACGTTCACCCCGGCGACATTCTCGCCAAGATTCCGCGCGCGACCACGAAGACCAAGGACATCACCGGCGGTCTCCCGCGCGTCGTCGAGCTGTTCGAAGCGCGCCATCCGCGCGACAAGGCCGTCATCACCGAAGTCGACGGCACCGTGCATCACGGCGCGATCGTCAAAGGCATGCGCCGCATCATCGTCGAGACCGACGAAGGCACGCGCCACGAGTACAGCGTTCCCCGTTCCGTGCACGTCAACGTGCAGGAAGGCGAGCGCGTGCGCGCCGGCGACCCGCTCATCGACGGTCCGATCGACCCGCACGACGTCCTCGCCGTTCTCGGCATCAAGGAACTGCAGCGCTACCTCGTGGACAAAATCCAGGAGGTCTATCGTTCACAGTCCGTCGCCATCAACGACAAACACATCGAAGTCATCTGCCGTCAGATGCTGCGCTCCGTTCGCGTGACGCGAGTCGGCGACACCGATTTCCTCGTCGACGAGCAGGTCGATCGCTTCCGCTTCATGGAAGAGAACGAAAAGGTCATGAACCGCGGCGGCGAGCCCGCCGACGGCGTCCCCCTGCTCCTCGGCATCACCAAAGCGTCGCTGTCGACGGAGTCGTTCATCTCCGCAGCGTCGTTCCAGGAAACCACGCGCGTCCTCACCGAAGCCGCAATCGCGGGCCGTGTCGACTACCTGCGTGGACTCAAGGAAAACGTCATCGTCGGACGTCTCATCCCCGCGGGAACCGGCATGCCGACGTACCGCGACATCTACCTCGAGAAGGACGAAGCGCCCGCCCAGCCCTCCCTCGAGGACCTGCTGCAGCGCGAGACCGAAGAGGAAGACGCGCTGTCGCTGGCGGATTTCGACGACGAGCAGTAGTAGCTTACAGTTGTCTATAGTGCACATCGGGCGGCCTCACGGCCGCCCGAAACGTTTGGAGGCAATCGATGCAAACACGAAACTTGGGCAACAGTGGACTTTCCGTTTCCGCGATCGGGCTCGGCTGCATGGGCATGTCCGAGTTCTACGGCGCGACGAACGAGACCGAATCGATCGACACCCTGGAGCGCTCGATCGAGATCGGCGTCACGTTCTGGGACACGGCCGACATGTACGGCAACGGCGAAAATGAAAAGCTGCTCGCGAAAGTCCTGAAGACGCGCAGAAACGCGGTGACGCTGGCGACGAAATTCGGCAACGTCCGCGGTCCCGACGGCTCCTTCCTCGGCATCAACGGACGCCCTGAATACGTGAGACAGGCCGCCGATGCGAGCCTGAGGCGCCTCGGTGTCGAACAGATCGATCTCTACTATCAACACCGCGTCGATCCCAACGTACCGATCGAAGAGACCGTCGGTGCGATGGCCGAGCTCGTGCGCGAAGGAAAAGTGAAAGCGCTCGGACTGTCGGAAGCATCCGTGAGCACGATCCGCCGCGCCGTCAGCGTGCATCCGATCGCGGCGCTCCAGACCGAGTATTCACTCTGGACGCGCGACGTCGAAAACGAAATTCTTCCCACGCTGCGCGAACTGGGAATCGCACTCGTCGCCTACAGCCCCCTCGGCCGCGGCTTCCTCACCGGACGATTCCGCGGCGTAAACGATCTCGCCGCCGATGACTGGCGCCGCTATAACCCCCGCTTCCAAGCCGAAAACTTCGACGCCAACCTCGTCCTCGCCGACCGCATCACCGAAGCCGCGGAGGCGAAAGGCTGCACCCCCGCCCAACTCGCCCTGGCCTGGCTCCTCGCGCAGGGCCCGGACATCGTCCCCATCCCCGGCACACGCAAAATCTCGCGCCTCGAAGAAAACGCAGCAGCGGCCGGCATCGAGCTCACAAAAGACGAAGCGAAGGCACTGAGTGAGCGGGTTCCACAGCCGTCAGGCGAGCGCTATCCAGCGGCCTCGATGGCTGCCGTAAATCGTTGACAAATCGGCGGCCTCCCGGCCGCCCGATTTTAATGCGAGCCTTATAAGCGTCTACGCAATGCAGAAGTCCTTGGAAGTTCCCTTCTTCCGAGGGACGCTCGCCGTCGATGGAACAGAAGCCGAAATTGCTCGACCGTGTCCGCGAAGCCATCCGCGTCCGCCACTTCGGCAGTGTCGCGCGACGTGATCGCGGGCATGTGCGCATCGGCCCCCGCCATCATGCTCGTCCCGGGCCTCCCGTTCGAGCACGCCGCACAGCTCGACCCGGACCATTTTGACTTCCGCGAAGCATCGATCCTTTCGGCGATGTCAATTTGCTTTCCGCGAAAGCATCGATCCTTCGGCGATGTCAATTTGCTTTCCGCGAAAGCATCGATCCTTTCGGCGAAGTCAATTTGCTTTCGGCGAAAGCATCGATCCTTTCGGCGAAGTCAATTTGCTTTCGGCGAAAGCATCGATCCTTTCGGCGATGTCAATTTGCTTTCGGCGAAAGCATCGATCCTTTCGGCGAAGTCAATTTGCTTTCCGCGAAAGCATCGATCCTTTCGGCGAAGTCAATTTGCTTTCCGCGAATGCATCGATCCTTTCGCCGAAGTCAATTTGAGCTCGGCGAATTCATCGATCCTTTCGGTGAAGTCAATTTGCCTTCCCCGAGCGCGGCGAAGGATAACAAGCTACGTATTTTGAGATCTTTAGCAGCCTTTCGGCTCGAGCGACCTCGGACGCGACACAGCGGCTGAGCATCGCCGCATCCGTCCCGGCGGCGTTCATCGAGCTGACGAACGTGGCGGTCACCAACCAGAAGGCGCTCGTGCGCGAGGAGCGAGTCCCCCCGGCCGAGATCCGCGACCTGATGAGCTATGCCGACGCATACAGCCCCGTCGCCGATGAGCTCGAGGCGCTCGCGCAGTTCGTCCGCCACAGCGTCACCGCCCGCCCGCAACACGGCCGGCAGCGAAGCCCTGACGACCTACGCTCGCACAGCCACTGCCGAAAAGTCCCAGCACGCCCACCTCGTCCCGTACGTGGCCGACATGCGCCGCGCACTCGGACGCTTCAGGAAACTGACGCCCGAGGAAGCCACGCAAAAAGCAACGGAACGAGCGGCGAAGGCAACGGCCAAGGTGGCCAAGGCGACGGCGAAGGCGGCGAAACTCGCGCCGGCGCCCCCGGCGAATCCGGCCCCGACGACGCAGCAGTCCTCGTGACCGCCGGCTCGCGCCTACCAGATTCTGCTAACGCGACATGGGATCAAAATCGTTGTATTGATCACAAGGTACCCAGCTTTGCGGGCGTGGATTGAATGTGTAACAGAATTCAAGCCAGTGCTTTTGTTGATAGACGTCGCGGTAATCAGCGCGGCCGAAAATATAAGCAATCAGTTCGCCCGAGCGGTATGCCTCCAATAGTGGTCGCGTAACAGGTACAGAACGACTATCAAGCCCTGTGACATCAATGATGTAGGGTGCATGAATCGTCGCGCCCGGTGCGAGCACGGTCGGAATTTCAGAAATCCCACCAGCAAGACCGTCAGCCAAGGGCGGGAGTTTGTCGCCTCGACGTCTCACCGCCTGTCCGATAACCGTGGAAAGATTGCGTGCCGGTGTCTTGCCCGTATTTTCAAATATTGCCGTGACGCGAAATGATTGATCAACTATAGGCCACCCTCTAATTTCCTTAATTCCAATCCATGCTCGCTGGTCCAGTTGCGTTGATTCGCGTGAATCCGCGCGCTGCTGAGTACCGAGATACCATTGCATGGCGGCGATAAGCACTGCCGAAGCGGTCAGAACTATCATCCATCGCTCGCCGCGTGCCACCCGGTCGCGCAGGTGTTCCAACTTCTCATCCCTCGCCGCTGGCTTGTTTATCTTTGGCGAGTTGAGCTGGTTCTGTTGCAATAGCTTTTTACGATCGCGTCTGTCGGACATATTGGCTTTTCTGCGCATCGTTGCGCTCCAAGCATACCAGTACGGCAGAATGGGGGCGGCGGCGAAAAAATTGGTCGAGCGTCACGAGTAAAGGATGGCTACTGGGCCGGAGTGACGTGTTGTGAAAATGTAGTTGGGGCGCAGCCGTAACTCGCGCCGTCTAACTCGAGCCAGAAGCCGACACGGCCCGGCGCTGGCCCGCCGGCCGAGCCGCATACGCACTAACTTAAGAAAAGCGTGTTCGTGTAAACAGTTGATACCACGTGAGATCGGGGTGAACGCAGTAAGCCCGTGTGGCATGGTCTGAATCCGTGCTTCGACGCTTCGATGGCGCTGTTCGGCAGCGTTTCCCTCACGCCGACGAGTATCGCTTCAGCGAATCCCGAGGAAACTTCAATAACCCGTCGGATGAGAGGTTTCCAATGCTGTTAAGAACTACGCAGTCAGGCACTTACGCACAATACGGCTTAAGTTAGTGCCTATGCGGCCGAGCCGGCTCGTCAACACACTAGTGTGGGCGGCGTCATGGCGGTTGGTGCGCCAGGAAAAGCTTCGAGGAGGGGAAAACGATGTGAGTTGAAGCACAGAGTGGAAACCTCCTGATGCAACCCAGCAGGTGAAAGTCCTGTCCTGTCAAGAGTGGCCGTCAGCGGGTAGCGAGTCTTGCGCGGTGTTGTCGGAGCAATCCGAGCTGCGAAGCGTAGATAGCGAGCGAACAGGCTGTGTGATTGAGCCTCGAAATGTGACT